>Ga0208521_1000261_pt1 | contig 35566 bp, 27 predicted proteins | sample ETNtaG_24_FD_185754 | JGI IMG/M metagenome (GOLD analysis project Ga0208521, IMG submission 185754) | Marine microbial and viral communities from oxygen minimum zone, Eastern Pacific Ocean - ETNP201306SV47 (SPAdes) (version 2) | ecosystem: Environmental > Aquatic > Marine > Oceanic ... | reverse complement strand
TTCAGGTGTGGCATTGATTGGCGGAATAGGAAAATTGGCATTTGCAATCGCAGAGCTACAATTATATCTTGATGGACTTGCAAATTCCATAATCCTTATCATCGTAGTTGGCGACTTTATCTTTTGTTCATTATTCGTTTATTACTTCGTAAAAATGTATGCCAATAAAAAAGCAATAGTATAAACCCCAATAATTATGAAGGTAATAACATTTCTATTACTCTTATCAGTCTGCATAACCAAAATCCATACACAGGAAACATGGGAACTTGCTAAAAATAAAAAAGGAATTAAAGTGTATGTGAGCGTGATTCCCAATAGTGATTATTATGCATTTAAAGCCGTCATGTCGGTTAGGGCAACTGAAATTGAAATAGTAAAATTATTTAAAGATGTGAACAAATATCCTGAATGGTTTGCATTTACTAAATCTGCAAAACTGATTAACCAAATAACGAATGATAAACAGCTGTTTTTCATGGAAACCGACTATCCTTGGCCATATTCCAATGAATGTATGAATTACCATATGGAATTTGTAAAAATTCAAGGTAACAAACAGAAAATCACAATTACTGGAACGAATAAAAGTACGAATTGTAAAAAGTCATTGAAAAAAGCAAGTGGCTATATTTTACTCGAACCGGATGGAGGAAATACAAAAATATCATATTATTTTCATTCCGAACCATCGCAAAATATTCCGACATGGCTTATAAACCCAATGATACATGAGATGCCGTATCAAACTTTTATATCAATGAGAAAGAAGCTAAATTCTTTAAATCACTAAAATATCTCAAAGCTGAGTTTGACAACTCAGCTTTTTTGTTATAAGGATAAAATCTTTTGAAACTTTGAGACGTTTTTTATCTTAAACATATGGGTAAATACAAATCATATGCTGTATTTTTGATCATCTTAGACAGGAAATATTTTGGATATAAATAAATATATTTTTCGTGAATATGATATTCGTGGTAAAGTTGCTGAAGATTTTCCACCGGATGTTGTTGAAGCATTGGGGAAGGGATTTGCTACATATGTCAAGCGTAATGGTGGTATGGAGATTGCCCTGAGCGGGGATGTCCGGTTAACAACACCATCCCTTATTGAATATTTTAAAACGGGGGTTTTATCCACAGGAGTTGATGTGATAAACATTGGCATTGTTCCCACTCCCGTTAACTACTACAGCATGTTCAAACTGGATGTTGTGGGTGCCGTTCAAATCACTGGAAGCCATAATCCTCCTGAATTTAACGGGTTTAAAATGTCCATGTTGAAAATGGCAGTTTACGGAGAAGCAATTCAGGCAATACGGAAGATAATTGAAAAGGAAAATTTCGAGGAAGGAGAAGGCACTGAAGCGCGCTATAGTCTCCTTAAAGAATATGAGGATATGATTCTGAGTAAAATTACCGTAGAAAAACCATTGAGAGTTGCTATGGATTGCGGCAATGCAGCCGCAGCAATTAATGCACCCGCCATATTCAAAAAACTTCCCAACGTGGAATTAACGGAATTATTTTGTGATATTGATGGCACATTTCCAAACCATCATCCGGATCCTACAGTAAAAGAAAATCTCAAGGATTTGATTGAATTGATGAAAAAAGGACAGCATGATATTGGAATTGCGTTTGATGGTGATGGTGATCGAGTGGGTGTAATTGCTGAAAATGGAGAAATAGTTTGGTCAGATCAACTCATGTGTTTATTCCTACCAGAAATTATACATGGCAATGATGAAGTTCTTTTTGATGTGAAATGTTCCCAAGCACTAGAAGAAGAGATTGTGAAGCATGGTGGCACACCGGTAATGTGGAAAACGGGTCATTCACTTATCAAACAGAAAATGTCCGACCTTCAATGTAAATTTGGAGGGGAAATGAGTGGCCATATCTTTTTCGCAGATGATTATTTTGGTTATGATGATGCCACTTATGTTGCTGCCCGGACTGTCCAGATGTTATCCAGAGTAAATAAAAAATTATCAGATCTTGTAAATAATCTACCGAAATATTATTCTACCCCTGAAATGAGGATGGCTTGTGAGTCAGATGAAGAAAAGTTTCGAATTGCTGAGGAATCCGCTGACTATTTTCATACCAACTACGATTGCAGTACGGTAGATGGAGTCCGCATCAAATTTGGTGATGGGTGGGGACTGATACGAGCTTCAAATACTCAGCCTGTGATCGTATGCAGATTTGAAGCCAACACCTTAGAGAGAATGGAAGAGATTAAAGGTATTGTTTTAAACAAGTTACAAAGCATAGGAAAAGTTGAGATTGAACCAGGACACTGATTTATTTTCGGATCAAATAAAATCTCTACGAGCTGAAATTGATGGAGCACTTTCCACAATTGATTTGTCTTCTCGACCGGAATATTTATACACACCTATTCGTTATACTCTGTCAGGTGGGGGAAAACGACTGCGTGCTATTTTGGTTTATCTTATCGGCGAGGCTTTTGGTGCAGATCGGGAAGACATAATCAATGCAGGATTAGCGGTTGAACTCCTTCATAGTTTTACCCTGGTTCATGACGATATTATGGATCAGGATAATATCCGTCATGGGCAGGACACCATCCATGAAAAATGGGACGAATCCACTGCAATTCTTTCTGGGGATGGTATTTATGTGGTATCCCAACTCATTATTGCCAAGATCAAAACAAAAACACTTCCGGCGATTAAAACATTCAACAAAGCAGCCTTGATCGTCTGTGAAGGACAAGCTTATGATAAGACATTTGAAAACAATTATGATATTTCTCTAAGTGATTACTTTTTGATGATTGAAAAAAAGACAGCATGGCTTATTGGTCTTTGTGCTGAGTTGAGTGGAATTATAAGTGATCAAACTGAAGAAACAAATACCCAGCTAAGATCGTTTGGATTAAACCTGGGCAGAGCATTTCAAATCCAGGATGATATCCTTGAAGTTTATGGAGATGTGGAGACTGTAGGAAAGAGTCTTGGGAGTGATTTGATTTCTGGAAAACAAACAATATTGACAGTGTTAGCCAGGGAAGACAATCAAGAGGAGTGGTTATCCTCTTGGCAAAATATCAAAAAAATGGAAACCCAGACTGCTATTCTTCATCTTCGGGATTATTTAAACAGAAAAAATATTATAGATAAAGCACATAAATATGTGGAAGAATATGTGGGTAAGGCCAGGGGAAAACTGGATGTTATTCCCTTAAGCCACCGTGATAAATTAAAACAGTTCACAAATATAATTCTTAAGAGGATAAAGTAATTATTCAAGAGGATACACAGGTGAATAAACAGAATATAGACATAGATAATATGCACGGGGCTATCTATAATTTTTCAGACCAAGTTCGTCATGCTTTAGATATAGGCGAGCAGATCGCTTTAAAGAAACAAATTACTTCTTTGCAGAATGTAATAATTGTAGGAATGGGAGGTTCTGCCATCGGCGGGGATATTCTGTGTGCTCTCATTAAAGATGAATTGAAGATACCTGTAGTTGTTTCACGGCAATATTCAATTCCCAATTGGGCGAATGAAAAAACATTAGTGATTTGCTCCTCCTATTCCGGGGATACAGAAGAGACTCTTTCAGCCTATGAAGATGCCCTGCAAAAAGGGACGGAGATTATTGGAATTACTACTGGGGGCGAACTGATGAAACGATTGGACAAGGAGAGGTTTGATTATATTAAAATACCAGGGGGGCTTCAGCCAAGGGCTGCCTTGGCCTATTCGTTTATTCCAATGCTATTTTTAATGCAAAAACTGGGATTGATAAGTGATCGATTTTGCCACAATCTGGAGTCACTAATTGATCTGCTCAATGTAAAAAGAGAAGAATACGGATTAGCTAGTGCCAAGAACCCTACCTATTCTCTTGCACAACAAATTTACACTAAAATACCGGTGATTTATGGAGAAGCTGATTCCACAAATATTATTGCTATGCGATGGAAAGGACAATTTTGCGAAAATGCCAAAATGCTTGCTTATCATAATGAATTACCTGAGTTAAATCATAATGAGATTGTTGGTTGGGAAAATAATTCAGATTTGTTTCAATATATCGCATTGATTTGGATTAAAGATAAGTCTCACCATGACAGAGTTGGAATCCGCCAGGAAATAACCAAAACAATATTAAACAATTCAGCCATTTCACAGTATACAGTGGAGGTTTTGGAAAAGAATCGAATGGTACGGTTTTTACATTTAATTCATTTTGGTGATTGGGTCAGTTACTGGTGTGCTATTGCTCATGAGACTGATCCATCGCCAGTAGCAAAGATTACTCAGCTGAAAAAAGAACTGAGTAAATTGTAATTAATTATCATATGTCAAATAAATACATCAACAATTTTTGGACAAGAATAACTATCAAACGGGTAAAAAGGATTGTCAGTCAATCTGCCAACTGTTTAAATTGAAACTATGATTCCCGTAACAGTTCATAAAATTACGTTTCATCCTCCAAGTAGGAGTTATGCAGTCATTTTAAAGGAAATTGATGAAGACCGAAGTCTTCCCGTAATTGTTGGGTCTTTTGAAGCTCAATCCATTGCTCTTGCGATGGAGAATGCTGAAAGTCCCCGACCCTTAACACACGATCTGATAGGTTCTCTTATTCAGGAAATTGAAAGTAAATTAATTGCTGTTAAAATTACCGACCTGATTGATGGCGTGTTTTATGCTCGAATGGAATTAAAGGGGAAATTAATTGGGAAGCGATCACTGGATGCAAGGCCAAGTGATGCAATTGTTGTTGCATTGAGGTTGAGCGCACCGATTCTGGTTGATGAAATCGTTATGGGAGAAGTAGGAATTATAGAGGATATCGACCATGATTTAAACGAAGTTTCTCAATCCATACAGAAGCATTTGGAAGATCAGTTATCAAAAGCAGTGGAAGTGGAAGATTATGAAAGAGCGGCGCTGCTCAGAGACAGGATCAAGGAGTTAAGTGATTAAATTTAATTAGTAAGTATTTCGAGGGTATTTTGGGCCGCTGATTGTTCAGCGGTCTTTTTGTTTGAACCCATCCCGGGAGGAAATATTTTGTCATCAATCTGGACATGGACTTCAAATATTTTTTGATGATCAGGTCCTGTGATGTTTGATACTTGAAACTTAGGAGCTCTCAACGAAGAAGAATGACAATATTCGATAAGCCTGCCCTTGTAATTCGTGGATTTCCAGGCTTCAATCCTATGAGTCCATATTGTACTAAGGATGAGTTCTTTACATGGATGTAGTCCGCCATCTAAGTAGAGAGCACCAATGAGAGATTCATAAAGATTAGCCTGTTGTTTATTTGCAATTTTTTCTATATCGAGGTTCACTGTTGACTCAATTTTTAGGTATGATAAAAGGTCAAGTAATTTCCCCATAGATGCAAGGAACTCTTTTTGGACAAGTGTTGATCGTTTTTGGGTAAGTAATCCTTCATCCCCTTCCGGAAATTCTTTCATGAGAGCCTTGCTGACTACGATATCAATAATTGCATCTCCCAGGAATTCGAGTCGTTCATAATTTTGGCGTGGTTTTGGACTGATCGAACGATGTGTAAATGCTTGCTCTATGTATCTCAGGTTATTAAACCTGTAATTAATCTTTTTTTCAAGCTGTGAATAATGATTAGAAGAGGATTTACTACTACGGAGAAAAAAATTCAGAAAAGACAATCAATCAGCCTTCCCAGCGCTTAATCAGTATCACTGCATTATGTCCACCAAAACCAAATGAATTTGACATCACGGTATCAATTGGAAAATTTTGGACGGTGTTTGGAACATAATCCAGATCGCAATCAGAGTCTGCTGTAACATAATTGATTGTGGGGGGGGCGAGGTTATGTTCCATTGCTTTTACAGATGCAATGGCTTCGATTGAGCCGCTTGCTCCAAGGAGATGTCCTGTCATGGATTTTGTAGAACTTATTTTTAAAGAATATGCATGGTCACCAAAAACCTCCTTAATCGCATTGGTTTCATTTTTGTCATTAAGAGGGGTAGATGTACCATGGGCATTAATATAATCTATATTAGCCGGTGATAGGCCAGCATCCTGAATTGCTTTTTTCATGGCGAGAACTGCCCCTTCTTTTTGTGGTTGAGTTATATGGGAGGCATCATTTGTGGAACCATAACCCGCAATTTCACCCAGTATTTCGGCCTGACGGTTTTTGGCGTGTTCTTCAGATTCTATTACCATGATTCCCGCACCTTCTCCCATCACGAATCCATCACGGTTTTTATCAAATGGACGACTTGCGGTTTGACTATCCGGATTACGAGATAATGCTTTCATATTCGCAAATCCTGAGATTGTCAATGGAGTGATACTTGCTTCTGTACCACCAGCAACGATCATATCGGCATCTCCGATCTGGATGAGACGTGTTGCAATTCCAATAGCATCCGTAGCGGATGCACAGGCAGTGGTAACTGTATGATTTGGACCTTTTAGTCCCCATTTTATAGCCACATGTCCTGCAGCAATGTTTGCGATCATCTTCGGGACAAAAAATGGAGAAACCCTACGGGAACCACGATTCATAAGCACACTATGTTGTTCCTCTAATGTGTAGATACCTCCGACTCCAGTTCCAAGTATGACCCCTACCTGGTGCAGATTAATATTATTCCAGTTTATCTTAGCATTTTCGATTGCCTCTTGTGCTGCCACCAAAGCGAATATTGAAAATGGGTCCAGTTTTCGGATTTGCGAAGTCTCTAGATGTTCTTCAGCCTTAAATCCATTCAGTTCTCCAGCTATTTTTACAGAAAATCCTTCAGTATCAAAGTATGTTATGGCATTAATTCCAGATTTCCCCTGGCAGAGAGATTCCCAGAATTCATGAATATTGTTTCCATTGGGAGCTAATACTCCCAGTCCTGTTATAACAACTTTTTTCTTAGACAAGAGATAATCCTGTATGAGGTATTTTTACTATAATGAAAAATGGTCATAGTGAAAATGGATGAAAAGCGCAGCATGAATCATTACGCCCGGTACAAGCAAATCGGATTTATTGTCCGTCGATATATTCTACTGCAGCACCAACCGTTGTCATTTTTTCGGCATCTTCATCAGGAATTTCAATTCCGAACTCTTCTTCAAATTCCATTATCAATTCAACTGTGTCTAGGGAATCAGCACCCAAGTCATCTACAAAAGATGCTTCCATATTGATTTTACCATCTTCAACTCCTAGTTTGTCCATGATGACGTCTTTTACTTTATCAAACGTTGACATGTATTTCTCCTTTTTATTTTATAGTACCATTCCACCGTCCACAGTGATCGTTTGGCCGGTGATAAACCCAGCTTCATCAGAAGAAAGAAATTGGACCATTGAGGCAATGTCTTCTGGTTTTCCGATTCGGCCTAAAGGTATTTGTTTCATGAGTGTTTCTTTTTTCTTTTCATTGATTGCATTGCTCATATCCGTTTCGATATATCCTGGCGCGATGCAGTTTGCTGTAATATTTCTTGATGCGAATTCTTTCGCAGTTGTTTTCGTTAACCCAATGAGCCCCGCTTTGGAGGCAGCATAATTAATCTGCCCGGGATTTCCGGTTAACCCAATTATTGACGAGATATTAATTATACGCCCGGTTCGATTTTTCATCATTGTTCTGGAAACTGCTTTTGTCATGTTAAACGCACCCTTCAGATTGGTATTTAAAACATCATCCCAATCTCGTTCTGACATCCTCATGATGAGAGCATCCTTTGTAATTCCGGCATTGTTAATGAGGATATCAATCCGGTGGTATTTCTCTATGATGGATTGAACAAGTGAAGTTACAGACTTTGTATCTGATACATCACATGCAAACCCCATAGCCTCTGATCCAGCATTACCCAAATTATCAGCGATTTTTTGAACGTCTTCCAAGTGACGGCTGACGCACATGACTTTAGCTCCAGCTAGATAAAGTGTTTCTGCAATACTTTTCCCAATCCCCCGGGATGCGCCCGTTACGATTGCAATTTTGTCTGTTAACTTAAACATAATGAATAACGTCGTCCAGCGTTTCTATCCCGGTTGTTTGAAAAGTTCTATTAATTCTTCGATTCAATCCCTGTAAAACTCGGCCTGGTCCAATTTCAACATATTTGTTTATTTCATTTTTATTCATGGTAGTTATAGTCTTATGCCATAAAACAGGTTTTTCCAGTTGGCTAATCAAACCGTTCCGGATATCACTTCTTTTTGTAACTGGTTTTGCAGAAACGTTTAAATAAACCGGCATAATTGTATCGTGAATTTCGATGGAATTTAGTATCTCTGCAAGTGCTTCTCTCGCTGGAGTCATCAAGGGTGAATGGAAAGCACCACTGACATTTAATTTAATTACATTTCGAGCACCTGCTTCTGTTGCTTTGTTCATAGCAAGATGAACTGCACTTACTTCTCCGGAAATAACGACCTGTCCAGGAGAATTATAATTTGCCGGTACAACGACGTTTCCATTGCTACATGATCCGCAAATTGATTGAATTTCATCATCGGACAAACCAATGATTGCAGCCATTGTCCCATTTTGAATTTCACCTGCAGTTTGCATGCTTTCAGCGCGGCATTTGACCAACTTCAGTCCAGTACGAAAATTGAATGCTCCTCCAATAGTGAGAGCAGAATATTCTCCCAGGCTGTGTCCGGCTGCAACTGTGGGAGTGAATCCTTTATCAAGGAGTAATTTACCAAGAATCACACTCACAACATAAATTGCAGGCTGAGTATATTTTGTTTGTTTCAGAATTTCTTCTGGCCCATTGAAAGAAATATCCTGGATGTCACAATCCAGGATATCATTCGCAAGATCATAATATTTTTTTCCCAGTTCTGATTTCTGGAAAAGATCAAAACCCATACCAATTTTTTGGGATGCCTGCCCCGGGAATAGAAATGCAGTATTCGTCAATCTACCCCCCAGTGCAGAAGCATACTGCCCCATGAGAACCCTGCTCCAAAAGCGGCAAGCAAAATTAAGTCACCATATTGAATGACACCATCTTCCACCGCTTCATCCAGTCCGATAGGGATAGTGGCTGCTGTTGTATTTCCATACTTATTGATATTGATAAGTACCTGTTTTTCTGTAAATCCACATCGCTGAGCTGCAGCATCTATAATTCTCTTGTTAGCTTGATGGGGAATGAATAATTTGATTTTCTCACCGGTCAACCCATTTCTTTCTAGAATTTCTGAACAAACATCAGCCATTTTTTTTACAGCAAATTTGAATACGATTTTTCCTTCCTGTTTGAGATAATGCAATTTTTTGTCTACTGTATCGTGGGAAGCAGGGAGGAGACTTCCTCCTGCTGGCATATGGAGATATTTTCCGCCGGAGCCATCGAGAAACAAGATAGAATCCATTACACCATTTTCTTTTTTTGAGGACTCTAATAATACGCCGCCAGCACCATCGCCAAACAGAACACAGGTATTCCTATCGGTATAATCCAGTATTGAGCTCATTGTATCAACACCGATAACAATTACTTTGTTGTATTTACCTGATTCAACGAGAAGCCTACCGGTTTCCAAAGCATAGAGAAATCCTGTGCATGCGCCGGAAAGATCAAAACCCCAAGCTTTGTGAGCACCAATATTATCTTGAACCAAAGCGGCGGTTGATGGGAAAAGCATATCTGGAGTGACCGTAGCGATGATGATCAAATCGATGTCTTCGGGGGAGGTTTTGGATTTATGCAATAATATTTTAGCCACTTTTGTAGCCATAAAAGATGATGCCTGTCCCTTCTCAACAACGTGTCTTTCAGCAATACCTGTTCGGGTTTGGATCCACTCGTCACTTGTTTCAACCATTTTTTCAAGGTCAAAATTAGTCATGATTCGTTCAGGAAGATACCGGGCTGTAGTGGTTATTGCTGCCTTCATTTAATTAAGTTCTAAATAGTTAGAAATACTGTTTTTGGTATCTTCGATTAGATTTTCATCTATACATTTTTTTGCAGCTAGGATAGAATTTTTTATGGATTTAGAACCCGCACTTCCATGGGCAATAATGGAAACACCATTCACACCTAAGAGGGGCACGCCTCCATGTTCTTCGTAGTCGTAGTTCTTACGGATATCTTCAAAGACTGGTTTTAGTAGAAAAGCACCAAATTTATAGGAAAGTTTCTCTTTTATCTTCGTTCTGATTTCTGACCCGAAAATATCTATCCAGCTTTCTGCAAATTTAAGAAGGGTATTTCCAACAAAACCGTCACATATAAGAACATTTGCTTCACTGTTCAGCAAATTTCTTCCCTCAACATTTCCAACAAAATCAGGAAGGTTATCTTTAAATATTTTGTATGTCTCCCGGTAAAGGTCACTCCCTTTATTTGATTCTTCACCAATATTTACTAAGCCGATCTTTGGATGTTTGCACCCTTCGATATGATCAAGGTAGTGGGAGCCCATTGTGGCGAATTGGAAGAGGTGAAATGGTTTAGCATCAGGATTTGCACCTACATCGCAAAGAATTTTTCCACCCACATTGGTTGGGATATATACCCCAAGGGCTGGGCGCCGAACACCGGGAATCCTTCCAAGAATCAGAAGAGAGGCAGCTAACACAGCACCTGTATGACCGGCACTGATAAATCCATTTACTTTATTTTCTTTTACCATTTTGATCCCTTGTACAATGGAGGAGTCAGGTTTGGATTTCACTACAGTTGAAGCACGGTCTTGAATGGTGATTGAATCTGGGCAATGGTGAATAGAAATCCTGGAGGGGAGAAGAGAAGAGAATTCTTTTTGGATGAGATCTTCGTTTCCCAGGAGTATTAATTCGACATTATTCGGAGTGCATGACAATGCCTCTACAGCTCCTTTGATCACAGCAGCAGGAGCAAAGTCTCCTCCCATTGCATCAAGTGCAATTTTCATATTTTTTGGAATTTACTCCGTAGCAGATACAACTGGACGACCACGGTAATACCCACAATTTGGACAAGCTCTGTGGGGCATTTTTGTTGAGTCGCACTGGGGGCAGTTAGCATAGGAAACAGGTGTGGATTTGTAATGGGTGCGGCGTTTTCGGCTGCGTGCTTTTGACTGTCTTCTTTTTGGTAATGCCATAGTTTATCCTTTAGGTATTGTTCAGTGTATTATGTTACCTGACCATGTTTTCCAACATATCAAACGGAGTATCTGTTGAAATAGTAACACAATTACAGGAATTGTTATTTAAATTTAATCCACAATGATGACATAATCCTTTGCAATCATTACTGCATAAATATTTCAAAGGGTCCTCAAGAAAAATGAAATCGTGGAAGACATTTTTTAGGTCTATATCACTCATGGTATTTGGAAAGGGGATTACATCGATATTTTCATCTTTAATCAGATCCATATTGGATGTCAACCAGAGTTTAAAAGCAGGATTATGAACATCTTCGAATTTCTCTAAACATCGGTCACATGATTTAAGAAAGGAGAATGCCAGGGAGCCTTTCAGCGTGAATCCTTTTGGAATAGATTCGGATGAAAGTCTGCACATAATGATCTCTTTTCTGAATTCTAATCCTTTTAGATTCAGGGAACTTACCGGAATTTCAAAGAGTTTATCCGAAAAGCCTGCTACCAGTTCGCTTCTTAATAGCTTCATTTATGGATTTTGACTGAAGGTTACCTTGAGGGAATAGAATCTTTTCTGCTAAATGAAACTGATGCTCTATTTACCTGAAGAAAAAGAGGTTTAATCCTCATCTGGTTTTTCTTCATCAGTCTCCGTTTCTTCGGAATCTGAATCTTCAGAATCTTTTTCATCAGGCGTTTCATCTGTCTCAAATTCTTCCTCTTTCTCCAGCTCATCTTCATCTTTTCGTTCCAATAGATTATCATCATCTGATTTCTTTTTGAAAATCACAAACATGATGGTTTCACCTACAGAGAGTATTGATAAACCATAGGAAATAACAGCAAGCACAAGCAAAAAGAGAAAAATTGCCAGAATTACACCGGCCATTGTTTCCGTACCGGATATGGATACTAAATCAACATTAGTAGAAATGGCACAGCAAGAAGATACATTACCGACACAGCAGGATGGACCAGAGCTAAAGCTGCAAAATGAAGATGATAGTCTGCATACACTTTCAGGACAGATAATATTAGAAGCATAGGCAACAATATTTGCCAGTTTTGTACCCATAAACCATGAGCAACCATAGACGCAGTTGATTAATTTGAATGCACCCAACCAAAAATATTTGAATATCCAAATGCCTATATGTCCAATTGGTAAAAGAGCCATATGATACAGGATTATCCGCCAGGGTTGAGACCAGGCGATGGAATAATTTTGGAAAACAGCTCCCATCGTGTCTTCCTCGCAAGTAGCAACAATTGCTGGAGTGTAGGTGAGGGCAATAAAAAATACAATTGCTGAATAGATCGTAAAAACAGCTCCAAAGAAATAGAAAAGATATGGAATGACAAACAGAAATTCACCCACGTAGGGAATCTTGCCAAAAAGGGCAAAAGTCATAGCCCCTATGAGAAAAAAGACGATGATCAAAAGCAATGAAATTGAAGTAAAAATAACGGGATGCCAGTGTTTCTTTACAAAAGCACAGGCATCACCGGAAGAGAAAAATTCATCGCCCTTTAATTGTTTGTATGTGACTCTGGCAACTGCTGTGCAGGAGAGTGAGACTGTAAAGAACCATATTACTACACCAGCTAAATACACTATCCAGGCAAAACATGATGCCTCATTTCCAAATAAGCACGGATACAGTCCATAATCAGACCAAGCCTGGGAAAAGTTCATACCGGCTAATGCAAATGCTACATAAGTCAAAATCCAGTAGGAAACATATCCAACAATGTTCCCTACAATAAATATCCAGATTTTCTTTCCGCTTAGAGCGAGTCTAGGAGCACGAAAAATGTCCCGGATATCAAAATGCAATTTCATTGGACCCATAATATTTTTCTCCTTTTAGATATTTTAGTTATTCGTTTCGAACATTGTCAACCCATGTGGGGACGTTCTTAGTTGTAGCGATGGTTGTAGCTAAAGAAACGGCGGTATCATAGCTATCATAACTTCCAACCCGTACGCGATACCAGAATTGGTTCTTCATTTTAATGAATGATTTTTCAATATAGGCATCATATCCAATTTCAATAAATTCAGAAGCAATGGCTTTAGCTTCATTAAATGATGGTTGTGAACCTATTTGAACAGTAAAACGTTTTTTATTGGAGGAAGCAGCAGGACCTGATTTTGATTTTTTTGTACTCGTTTTTTTGATTGGCTGCTTTTTTGGTTCGGATTTTTTTAAAACCGGTTTCTGACTTGTCTTTTTCACTGGCGGTGAAGGAGGAGGTGGTGGTGGACTTTCTACTTCAGGCTTTTCCTCTTGTTCAATTTTTTCTTGAAGCCATGCATCAATATCGTTACTGCTGGACGCCACCTCTATCACTTGATCACCATTCTCCTGATCTTCTGCAATTAAATAAGCTGAAATGTTATATGGAAAAGTTTGAACAGATAATTCATCATTATATTGAGAGATAGATACTTGAAAGATATAATGCCCTTCCACATCTGGTATGAAAGTCATCACTGCATTATCTGTGTTAAATATGAGATTTTTCTTGGAAAGATTACTTGCATCTGGTTGAGCGATAATAGACCATTGAAAGTCAAAGGAACCATTTTCTTCTGGAAGGATTGCATTAATTGTATGGAAACTGCCCACAATGCCTTCCTCTCCTTGTTCACCACATGCTTGAGCAAATAATAAAAAGAAGGGCACTAATGTTACTAAAAACAGTTTGTTCAAAGATTGAATGATCATTTTTTTATTAATTATACATGCAGAATTTGAGAGGATGAAAGGTAAAATGCAATTTGAATTACAGATTTATTTATTCCCAATAAGTTCCGCTTCTGAAAAGAAAAAGGCTATTTCTTGTAGTCCATTCTCATCGGAATCTGAACCATGAACAGCATTTTCACCAACGTTTTTTGCGAATTCTTTTCTGATTGTTCCCTCATCTGCTTCTTCTGGATTTGTCGCTCCAATTACTTCACGCCATGAATCTACAGCATTTTCTTTTTCCAATGCCAAAACAATGCAGGGACCGGAGGACATAAATTTGGTTAATTCCTCAAAAAATGGTTTTCCTGTATGAACAGCGTAAAAGCCTTGTGCCCGTTGTAAAGACATTTTTATTTGTTTCATGCCGAGTATCCTAAAATCTTCTTGAATTATTTTATCCAGTATTTTCCCTGTATATCCGGCGTTCACTGCATCCGGTTTAATAATTGCCAAAGTACGAGTTATCATTATTTTTTCTCCAAAATTATGATTGAAGTGCTTTTATCATGGTGATACCAATTTCCGCAGGACTGTCTGCAACATGAATACCTGCTGACTTCAGAGCGTTTATTTTTTCTTTGGCAGTTCCTTTCCCTCCGGAGATAATAGCACCAGCATGCCCCATTCTACGGCCAGGAGGAGCTGTTTGTCCTGCAATAAATGCGACAACCGGTTTTGTGAAATTATTATCTAAAACCCATTGTGCAGCTTCTTCTTCCGCAGTACCGCCAATTTCACCAATGAGGACTACCCCCTCAGTTTCATCATCATCAGCAAAGAGAGCGAACATATCAATAAAGGTTGTGCCGATAATTGGGTCACCCCCAATACCAATTGAAGTTGATTGTCCCAGCCCGGCGGAGACCAGCTGATGAACAGCTTCATAGGTCAAAGTCCCTGATCTGGAAATAACTCCAATATTTCCAGGCTCATGGATAAATCCAGGCATAATGCCCACTTTTGCTTTTCCGGGAGAGATAACACCGGGACAATTTGGACCCACTAACCTGGTGGGGAGATCTTTCAGTTCATGATTCACTTTCACCATATCGCTGGTGGGGATGCCTTCCGTGATACAAATGACTAAACCCATGCCCGCCCTGGCAGCTTCTAAAATTGCCGCCGCTGAGAAAGCAGGGGGGACGAAAATAACAGAAGTGTTTGCATCAGTGGCATCTTTTGCTTCTTGAACAGTGTTAAATACCGGTACTTCCAACGCTTTTTCCCCACCTTTACCTGGAGTGACTCCAGCAACCAGATTGGTGCCGTAATCCCGAATTTGCTGTCCGTGGAAGGTGCCTTCCTTGCCCGTGATTCCCTGAATGATCAAACGTGTATTATTTCCTACCAGCACGCTCATTGGTGACCTCCGGTAGCAGCGGAGACTGCTTTTTCTGCAGCATCCTGTAAACTGGTAGCGACAAGGAATTCCAGGGATGAATTATTTAAAAGCTCTGCAGCCTCTTTGGCATTCGTGCCTTCAAGGCGCACTACCACAGGAATTGTCACATTCACAGTGTCCATTGCGTCAATAACACCTTGAGCAACCCGGTCGCACCGGACAATTCCACCAAAAATATTAATGAGGATTGATTTCACATTCGGATCAGAAAGGATGATCTTGAAACCATTGGCAACTGTTTCTGCATTAGCAACACCGCCTACATCCAGGAAATTTGCAGGTTCACCACCTGTGAGTTTGATAATATCCATGGTTGCCATCGCTAACCCTGCACCATTTACCATACAGCCTACGTTGCCGTCCAGATTAATATAATTTAGGTTATATTGACTGGCTGAAAGCTCTGCAGGATCTTCTTCACTCTTATCCCGGAGCTCCAGGAGCTCCCTGTGGTGAAACAACCCGTTAGAATCAAGGTTCATCTTGGCATCCAGAGCAATAACCTGTTCCTGGCTGGTCACTACCAACGGATTGATTTCCAAAAGAGAGCAGTTCAGCTCGCTGAATACATTCCATAAAGAGGTGAAGATATCTACGGCTGAGGAAATCTGGCCATTAGCCAGTCCTAATTTTACAGCTAATTTTTCCCCCTGTTTTTCGGTAAATCCGTTTTCAGGGTTAATCCACTCTTTAATAATCTTTTCTGGAGTTTCGGCTGCAACCTTTTCAATTTCAACACCACCCTCAGTGGATACCATAAACACATACTGTCTGGCAGCCCGGTCCAGCACTATTCCTGCATAGAGCTCCCGTTGGATATTAACACCTTCTTCAATAAGAAGGCGCTGCACTTCTTTCCCTTCGCTTCCGGTCTGGTGAGTAACCAGGTTCATTCCCAGTATTTTGCTGGCTAATTCTTCTACTTCCGATCTGGAATGCGCCAGTTTCACTCCTCCGCCTTTTCCTCTGCCTCCAGCATGAATTTGTGCTTTTACCACTACTGTTTCCGTATTGAGTTTGTCGTAGGCTTCCAGCGCTTCTTTTACGGAAAAAGCCGGATATCCCTCAGGTACAGCTACGCCGTAATTGCGGAAGAGATCTTTTGCCTGATATTCGTGAATTTTCATGCTGCCGGTAAATTTTCAGGGAAAATAGTTGTACCTGCCTGGTCATTCATTGCTTTTGTAATATTCTGTATATTTGTGATGACGGCCTTGCTTCCACCGTGCTTCAGGAAATGAACCGCAGACCGAATTTTTGGACCCATACTTCCTTTTTGAAAGTGTCCTTCCTCTTCGTATTGTTTTGCTTCTGCAGCGGTCATTTGAAGGATGGGCTCTTGTTGTGGTGTTTTAAAATGTAAATAGACCTGGTCAACATCGGTAATAATATAGTACTCTTGGGCTCGAATTACCCATCCAAGTTTTGCAGCTGTAAGATCTTTATCAATCACTGCGTCCAGTCCTTCAAGTTTGTAATCTTTATCGTTGTAGACAGGAATGCCCCCGCCGCCGGCGGCCAGGACGATGGTTCCTTTTTCTACAAGAGTTCGGATGCTGATGCCATGCATGACGTATTCTGGATCAGGGGAGGGAACCACCCGACGCCATTGATCAGGTTCCTGTTCCTTAATTGTCCATCCGAATTTTTTCGCAAGGGCTTCTGCTTCTTTCTTTGGATACCGTTTCCCAATGTATTTGGTTGGGTTGGAAATTGATGGATCATCTTCATGGACACGAACCTGCGTAACAAGTGTAACCACTTCCCGATCAACTTTCTCATCCCTGAGAGCATTTTGGAGGGATTGCTGGATCATATAACCGATTGTGCCCTGTGTTCCGGCTACGCAAACGCCTAGTGGGAGGGGAGGGACAGTATTGTGAGTTAGATCCATTCGTAAGAGTTCATGGCCTACCTGTGGTCCATTTCCATGTGTCAGGCAGATATTATACCCTCTCCGGACAAATTCCATGATTTGGACCATACTTTCCCGTGTATGTAAAAATTGCTCAGAAATTGTACCTGCTTCCCCTTTTGGAGATAAGGCGTTTCCGCCCAGTGCAATGAGGCATGTTTTCGTCATTAAAAATATGTTTTTAACATATCGGTTAAAGTCGGTTTTCCGATTTCCTGCAGGCTGTACGTAACTCTCACTGATGGCTGTTTGATGTCAATGATCCGGCGCAGATCGATGGGTGTTCCAATGATGACAACGTCGCATTCAGTTTTTGCGATAGTTGTTTCCAAATCCTTAATCTGCTCACCACCGTATCCCATAGCAGGGAGGAGGGTGCCAATATCCGGGTAATGATCAAATGTTTCCTGGAGTCTTCCTGTGAGATAGGGTCTTGGGTCTACGGCTTCACTTGCACCAAATTTTTCTGCAGCGACCATACCGGCACCATAAGACATTTCACCGTGGGTCAGGGTTGGGCCATCTTCAATAACCAGGGCTTTTTTCCCAGAGATTAAGGAAGGATCTTCAACTTTGATGGGTGAAGCACAATCGACAATTTTTGCATCAGGGTTGGCCTCCCGTATATTCCAGCGAACCTCATCTATAGATTCAGGGTCTGCTGTATCGATCTTGTTGATGACTACCACATCAGCCATAAGCAGGTTTGTCTCTCCTGGATAGTATGCCAGTTCATGGCCGGGACGGTGTGGATCTGTCACTACAATTAACAGGTCGGACTTATAAAAGGGCATGTCATTGTTTCCTCCATCCCAGAGGATGATATCAGCTTCTTTCTCAGCTTCCCGTACAATGGCTTCATAATCAACCCCGGCATAGACAATTGTTCCGGTGCTGATATGGGGCTCATATTCTTCCATTTCTTCGATTGTACAATCATGTTTCTTCAGGTCATCAAGTGTAGCAAAGCGCTGTACTGCCTGCTTCGCCAGATCGCCATAGGGCATTGGGTGGCGGATAGCTGCCACTTTTTTCCCGCCGTTTTTCAGGATTTCTGCCACACGGCGGGTGGTCTGGCTTTTTCCGCATCCTGTACGAACGGCGCACACAGAAATTACAGGCTTGGTTGACTTTATCATGGTAGGACTGCCACCCAGCACCTTGAAATGTGCCCCTGAAGCCATCACCTTTGACGCTTTGTGCATCACGTCTTCATGAGAAAGATCAGAATAGGAAAAAACAACTTCCTCAATGTCCAGATCCTTAATGAGTGATTCAAGTTTGCTTTCATCATGAATGGGGATTCCATCCGGATAGAGATCGCCTGCCAATTCAGAGGGATACACCCTTCCTTCGATATCAGGGATTTGAGTAGCAGTGAATGCCAATACATTATAGAGTTCACTGGATCGGTAGATCACGTTGAAATTGTGAAAATCCCTTCCGGCAGCGCCCATAATTATTGTATTTATACGTTTCATTGTATTCCTTTCAATTTTTTTTATTAAATGGTAGAGTAGTTAAAAAGAAGGATGGTTTTTAACTGAAACCAAAGTGCTGCCTGAAGGCTATAATTTGGAAAAAATATTTTTTCATTTCTCGTCCATGAAAGGATACCGGTAATCTTTCGGCGGTTCATAGGTTTCTTTGATGGTTCTCTGGGACACCCAGCGGACAAGGTTGAACATGGACCCGGCCTTATCGTTGGTTCCGGACGCCCGTCCGCCACCAAATGGCTGTTGCCCAACCACTGCACCTGTGGGCTTGTCATTGATATAAAAATTTCCTGCGGAATGAGTGAGGGCTTTTGATGCTTTCCTGATGACCTCCCGGTCTTTTGCAAATACTGCTCCCGTAAGAGCGTAAGGGGAGGTTGAGTCTACCAATTTCAATGTTTTGTCCCAGTCCTTTGGATCATATACGTAAATAGTGAGGACCGGGCCGAAAATTTCTTCTTCCATGGTTTTAAAATTCGGATCTGTGGTCACAATCGTAGTTGGTTCAATAAAATAGCCGGTGGAGTCATCATATCCGCCACCGGAAATTATCTCAGCATCATCGGCATTTTTTGCATAATCAATATAGCTTGCAATCGTATCAAAAGCAGACTTATCGATCACAGCATTCACGAAATTAGTAAAATCTTCCGGATCACCCATTTTAATTGTTGCAACTTGATCGAGGTATTTTGTTTTCACTTCCTCCCAGAGGCTAGAGGGGATATAGGCCCGGGAGAGAGCGGAACATTTTTGTCCCTGGAATTCAAAGGCACCCCGAACCATTGCCGTAGCAAGCGCATCTGCATCGGCAGTCTTGTGGGCAATGCAGAAATCCTTTCCGCCGGTTTCTCCCACAATCCGCGGATAGGATTTGTAGTTTTCAATGTTGTTTCCAACTGTAGCCCACATGCTCTGGAATACAGCAGTGGAGCCCGTAAAATGAACCCCGGCAAGCTCAGGATGCTCCATCACTATGGGGCCTACCATTGACCCTGACCCCGGAATAAAATTTATAACCCCGTCCGGCAGACCTGCTTCCTTAAACAGTTTCATGAGGAAATAGGAAGGATACACAGCGCTGGATGCAGGCTTCCAGAGTGCTACATTACCCATGAGGGCCGGGGCAGTGGGCAGGTTCCCTGCAATGCTGGTAAAGTTGAAAGGAGTCACTGCAAACACAAATCCCTCCAGGGATCTGTGTTCCGTACTGTTTTTCATCCCATCAGGGGAGTACATGGGCTGGTGTTTATATAATTCCTGGGCGTACCAGGCATTAAAGTTCCAGAAATCTATGAGTTCGCAGGCTGAATCGATTTCCGCCTGGAAAGCGTTCTTGCTCATGTTCAACATGGTAGAAGCATTGATAACATCACGGTAAGATCCTGCCAAAAGTTTAGCCATTTTCAGAAAAATTTCCGCCCGGTACTCCAATGATTGTGATGACCATTCCTTCCAGGCGTCAAGCGCAGATTCTATTGCCATTTTCACTTCTTTTTCGCCTGCTTTGTGGTAGGTAGCCAGCACGTGTTTATGATTATGGGGCATAACGCAGGTTCCGGTTGAACCAGTCTTGATTTCTTTTCCTCCGATGATGAGAGGTATTTCAGCCTGGGTAGATTTCAGCTCCTCCAGTTTGCTTTTCAAGGATTTCTTTTCCGGGGAACCGGGAGCATAAGACCTTATGGGCTCATTAACAGGTACTGGTATAATTTCAATCATAATTGTTATGTGATAATGTAATAAAAAATCTGGCGAATTTACCGGAACAGTTTCATGTAAATCAAGTCTAGCAATGAGGTAACAGGAAAGTCTGTTGAAAAGGTTAGCTGATTGGAAAAAAAGGGGATTTAGGGGTAAATTAGCTAGATGAAACGCCTTTTACTTATACCATTAGTCTTATTTTTGTCCTATATAATGGCAGACAACAGGGATGAATGTGAGATTTCTGTCAGTTACCAGAGTGGCTGGAATCTCATAAGCCTGCCCGTTGAGGTTGAGGATAATCACTATCAATCCGTATTTCCGAATTCAATAGAAGGTACTCTGTATTCCTTTACAGATAATGTGTACAGTGGGGAAACTGAAATGAATTATGGACAGGGTTACTGGCTATTTTTCAATACGGATGGGACGGAAGTACTTACCGGTGAATGTGTGAGCAGTTTAACCATCTCAATGAACGAGGGTTGGAACATAATCTCTGCCGGTTCCTATTCAGTAAATTTCAGCGATATTGGTGACCCTGGTGGAATTATTATTGAGAATGCAGTATTCGGATTTGATGGAAACTACTTTACACCCACAATGTTGGAACCGGGCCAGGGTTACTGGCTCAGAACCAACAGCACTGGATTTATGACCATCGGCTCACCTCCTCCGGAAGACGCTATTGAGATCTATCCCGGAGACAACATTCAGGAAATCGTGGACAATAATCCTGAAGGAACTGCCTTCATCATAAAGGCAGGAATCCACCGAATGCAGGAAATATGGCCCAAAGATGGCAATACTTTTTTGGGAGAAATCGGAGCAATTTTGAATGGCAGTCGTGAATTAACTGAGTTTCAACAGGAAGGCGGGCTTTACTATGCATCTAATCAGACACAGGGAGATTGGTATGGTGGGTTAGATATATGTCAGGAGGGCTGGGAACGATGTAACCATCCCGAAGATTTGTATTTAGATGACGAACCTCTTCGTCATGTAACCAGCCTGGATGATGTGGAATCGGGTAAATGGTTTTTTGATTATGATGCAGACCGCATTTATTTCGCCGATGATCCAATCGGACATACAGTTGAAACCAGTGTAACTTACTTTGCATTCACTAATAACGGAGACAATGTTACCATTCGAAATTTGGTGATTGAGAAATATGCTTCACCTATTCAGATGGGAGCTGTGGGATCAACCGGTGGTGAAAACTGGCTGGTGGAAGGGAATGATGTTAGACTCAATCACGGTGTGGGTGTATTTGTCAAGAGTGAATCCATAGTTAGAAATAATTACATTCACCATAATGGGCAAATGGGAGTGGGAACAGGTACTGAAGAAGGATTTTGGGTTACGAATGTATTATTTGAAGCCAATGAGATTTCCTACAACAACTATGCGCATGTGTCCTGCGGTTTCGAGTGCGGCGGTTCCAAATTTGCATTAACGGATGGATTAGAAGTGATTGGAAACTATGTTCATCACAATTTTGGACCTGGATTGTGGACAGACATTGCTAACTCAAATATATTATATGAGGGTAATTGGATCTGGTGGAATGATGAAATGGGAATTTCCCATGAAATCAGCCACAATGTCATCATTCGCAACAACGATGTACGCTATAACGGCGTTAATAGTGACATTTGGCTCTGGGGTTCTCAGATTCTCATTCATGTGAGCGATGGTGCTGAAGTATATAATAACACGATTTACGTACATGCAGATGGTGGTAACGGCATTGGAATTATGAATTACAATAGACCAAGCGAGGAATATGGTGATTTTTATGGAATGAACAATTATATCCACCATAATGAGATTACACACTTAGGGTTATATGGTTCTCACGGGATTGTTGATGATGGGGAGGTTGGAACAGATTATTATTATGATGGTGATGGTGATGGAGCTCCAGATTGGGGTTGTAGCTCAGAAGCAAATAATTTGTTTGACTACAATACCTACCATCATAATGGTGTCCCCGAAAAGTTTGAATTTTGTGAAACCTGGTATCTGACCTGGGAACAGTTTAGAGCCGGGGGGCAAGAACCAAATGGAACAATGGATTCAAATGTCATTCCTCCCGATAACACACCGCCGCAGGTATGTCCAATTTGTCCCGGCAATTAACTTTATTGGTGATGAGTATTTACCTCAAGGAAAAAAGAGGTAAATAAATTGATCCTAAAAGTTTTCTTTTATGCTATCGTACTCTATTTATTGGTTATTGTTTATTGCCATCTAAAATATCCTGAACTTCGATGGAACTGGGAGAATATATCAACGGATAAAATTTTATTTCCTTCAACATTTATCTGGGGCACTGCCACTGCGGCGCATCAGGTGGAAGGAAATTGTGTAAATAACTGGTCTGAATTTGAGAAAGGATCAAAGGATGATGGGCAGCCAAATATCAAGGATAATCAGCAGTCCGGCATTGCCTGTGATCACTGGAACAGGTATCCCGAAGACATAAAACTGATTAAAGAGCTTGGCGTATCTCATTATCGATTTTCTGTAGAGTGGAGTAAAATTCAACCTGCACAGGATACATTTAACCAGGATGCATTGGATCATTATTCCAGAATGATTGATGTGCTTTTAGAGAATGATATTACTCCTGTTCTCACCCTTCATCATTTTACCCATCCGCTGTGGTTTGACAAACTGGGAGCTTTTGAAAAAGAAGAGAACATCAGCATATTTATTTCTTTTTGTGAAAAGGTGTTTCATGAATATTCTCATAAAGTAGAATACTGGTGTACAATCAATGAGCCGGCAGTTGTGGCAACCCAGGGTTATTTCAGCGGCATGTTTCCGCCAGGCAAAAAGGATTCACAGCTCTCTGCGGAGGTGTTAAAGAATTTACTGGATGCCCATGTTCAAGTGTATCATTCACTGAAAAAGATGGAGAATGGACCCAAGATAAAAATTGGCCTGGTGAAAAATATCAACCAGTTTGAACCATGGAGAAGATGGCACATCCTGGATTGGATTATGTCTAAGGCAGTCAATCATTTTTTCAATAGTTCAACCATTGATTATTTACGTACAGGAATATTCAAAATCCGGATACCTGGCCTGGCCTGGATCTATCATGAAAATCCGAATGCCGTTCATTCTATGGATTATTTCGGACTTAATTATTATTCTCATAACCATTTAAAATTTCAACTGTCCCTAAAAGAACCTTTTTCAATGGAATTTCGGGATGAGGATATTATGACGGATATGCCATACACGATTTACGGTGAAGGATTGTACAGAGCCATTCAATCAGTATCTGCTCTGGATGTCCCCATTATGATTACAGAAAACGGCATTGCAGATGCAGAGGATAGCAGAAGAGAGCTGTACATTAAAAGGTACCTGTATGCCGTTTCAAAGGCTATCAAAGATGGATACGATGTCATCGGTTACTTCTATTGGAGCCTGATGGATAATTTTGAGTGGGCATTTGGGTATGATATGAAATTCGGGCTATTCTCCGTTGATTTTGAAACCCAGGAAAGATCACTCAGAGATGGATCTAAAGCCTATATATGTATAGTAAAGAATGAAAATTGATGTCACTCTCACACCAAACAGGTTGATTTGTGACCCATATCACATTTCCAACTAAGGAATTGTTAATTTTCTGATTTCTGCGTAATATTCACGTCCTATGAAGATTGTGGATAGGAACATATCAATTAAGATCCCCCTATTATTTTTACCTTTCCCAGCAAATATATCCGCAACAGCATTTATAATAACTTAACAAGGAGACTATCATGAGGACACTAAAACTTCAGTCATTATTTTTTACAATCTTGTTGTTATCAATCAGTTTTGCCCAGGAGAATGTTCCAACATTTGAATGGGTACGAACATTTGATGAAGTCGGGCATGTGCAGGGGAGAAGACTAGCGATTGGACCTGAAGATCAAATTGGAATAACTGGATTTTTTAGAGATTCAATTATGATCTCGAATGACGAAGCCTATGAATCTCCCGGAGAAGAATTAAATGATGCGTTCGTTGTTGAATATTCTCCTGACGGAGCTCAAAATACGCTGTATAATCCAATAGGTCTAATTGGAGTGTGGCCAGATCAAGACCCCGATTACTCCAACGAATCTTGGGGGTATGGGGACGACTTAGGCTATGGAGCTGCTTATGATGTGAATGGGGTTTTATTAACGTGCGGATGGACCTTTCGACATGACACATCTGAACCTCCAGAACAGGATTTTGATTTGTTTTATAGCAATGGAGGGTCACCTGTTATTTGGAATTATGATGATGTTGATTTTTTGGATGAATACGCATATGCTATAGATGTACACCCAGATAACAATTATCGTTTTATTGCCGGAAAGATTTATCTGGAGGGTTCTGATATAGGTCTCTATTTTTTCGATGAAAATGGCGGGCTATTGACCTGGTATTCTTTAGGAGATGATTACGGTGATACTTCTATACCATATGATATCAAAATAACAGAATCGGGAGCACATTTCTATTTGACAGGCTGGTTTGATGGAGCTCTTAGTTTCGGGGGAGATATGTCTGCATCGTCTGGAGGCGATTTTGATATGTTTGTGGTAAAGTATGATATAGTGACAGCACTCCCCGAATGGTTCATGATTGGTACGGGTAATGATAGCCAAAAATCAATGAGTATGGATGTAGACAGTGACGACAATGTGGTGGTCACTGGGTCTTTTACTAATCAAATAACAATCGGAAATACAACTATTACAGATTCAAGCTTAAATATGTTTGTAGCAAAGTTTGATGCAGAGGGCACCTTGGCGTGGCTTAAAACGTCAGAAACTGGGGGTAGTGATGATGAGAATCATTCTAATGGAGCAGGTGTTGCTATGGATGATTATGGCAATGTAATCGTTGCTGGTTCTATTTCAGGAACTGTGATGTTTGATGATGTATCGGTCACCTCCAATGGATATCGTGATATTATGGTTGCCAGTTATGATGCATCAGATGGTTCATTGAACTGGGTAGAGACAGCGGGAGGGCCCTGCGAGGATAAAGCTTGGGACGTCGGAATATTAAGTGATGGCAGCCCTGTCATTACAGGAACCTTTAGTGATATAGCAAATTTTGGTGAATATACCGTTATTGGAGAAGCATGTGATTATAGCGACACCAATGGTGACTTTTTTGCAGCAAAGATTTCTATTGATGAAGAGGATCTAAATCCTGGGGAAATCTCTTTTAATCTTACTGGTTTCGAAGGAGGCCCCGCTACTGGTGACTGGATGTTCGATGTTGACATGACCCCATTTGATTTTAATGGGGATGAAACCTCAATTTATGCCTATTCAGGTTATCAATGGAATGCTGATGGACATGGAGATGGTAGTTGTGAAGCAGGTGATCCTAATCCGGGCAGCGGAGTAATTTCTTCTTCTGTAGCAACCGATGAAAATTTGAATATCTTAAACAGTCTTGATGGTGTCACCATTGTCATAGATGGTTTTACCCTCACTCATTTTGAACATATCAACACAGAAAATTCTGGGAATACCTGGGATACCATGGGAGAGGCAGGTGATTATCGGATTTATAGTAATGGTATTGGAGAAATCAGAGTAGATGGTACTGTAAAAATTAGAGTGGAATCTATAGTCCTTTATTCAACAACATACTATCCATCACCCGTTGGTAATGGTGGCCAGACAGGTTATGCGACGGTGGCGGGGGAAGGAACCATTGATGGCGCTGTAAGCGACCCGGCATGGGTTGCTGAAATGGATCCAAATAACACAGGAATGATTGCGTTTGAATCCAATTCAATGTCGCCTACTGTGCAATTATGCTATGGTGCTTATAATGCCGATTTATTAGTAACGCCCATGCCTGCTGAACAGGTCAACGTCACATTTCAAGTGGATATGACCTATCAAGACGTTTCAGAACTTGGAGTCCATATTGCAGGTAGCTTCCAGGGATGGGATCCAAGCGCAAGTGAATGTGTCTTGGTCGAAGATAATATATATGCCACCACGTTCACCCTTACCTCTGGTGAATCTCACGACTACAAATTTATTAATGGGAATGCATGGGGGATGGATGAAAGTGTTCAAAGAAATATTACTGTTCCTGAGATCGATACCATTCTTGAGCCGGTGTACTTTGATGATTATGTGGATGTGGGAGGAGATTCGGTTTTTGTCACATTCAATTTGAATACATCAACTGCTCCAGGATACACCGACACTACTGTGATTGTCATTCGTGGGAGTTTTAATGCTTGGGGAGATACAACTGTATCCGGTCCTTGGGCTATGACAAATATTGGTGGAGATTATTGGACCTTTACAAGCCCAACACAGGTTGAACCTGGGAATTATGAGTATAAATATGTTATGGTGAACGAGCTTGGTGTTGACCATTGGGAATCATTGACTAATCGTTCGCTCCTTGTTGATGGATTGTCTGATTTGGATTTACCCCTGGATTATTATGATGCAGATGGTTCTCCATTCACTCCAACTGATTCTCTGGATGTATGGTTTCGTGTCAGTACAGCAGGGATTCTTGGCTACAACGGTAATGTCATGCATATCGCCGGAACCATGAATGACTGGATCGGTGAACCCCTTACCCAGGAAGATGAAGATTCAGAATTTTGGTCAGGGCAATACTCATTTGCAGACACAAGTGAAATCTCCTACAAATTTCAGCATGGCCTGGATGGATGGGAATCTGTCAGTGACAGAACCGCAACTATATCAGGTGATACAACTCTTGCATGGGTTTACTTCAATAATGAACCGCCTTCTGAGGAGGAAACAATTAGCGTTGAGGTTACATTAACCTGTGTGATTGAAAATAATGTTTATGATGATGTTAGGATCAAAGGACAGTTTAATAGTTGGACTAGTGAACCTATGACCAATGATGGAGAAGGGAACTGGACATATACTACAGAACTACTGGGACCTGCTTCCTATGAATGGGGAGCAGTTTCCTGCACCCCGGAGTCTTGTGATCCGGGGGATGGTGATTGGCTTCCTGCCTATGCAGGTTATGAATCATTCGTAAATCCAACAGTTGAAATTTTAGCAGATGGTTCCGTAACCGGAGACCTTTCCTTTACGGTTCCATACCTTGGTGAGTTTATAATGAACACCATCATTTTTTCGGTTGATATGACTGAATGGTTGGATGAACCGGGATCTACGGGGATGCCTCTCTTTAGTGTTGAGCGGGGAGATACTATGCAGGTTAGAGGTGCATTTAACGGCTGGGGTGATTCAAATCCAGATATAAGTGTTATGGTGAGGGCACCTGGAACAAATATATTCACTCTTCCTGTATCTGTACCCAATTATCAAGGAGCAACCGTTGAATACAAATACTATATGAAGCATAGCCAGGAATCCATAACTCATCTCGAAGGCATTTATGGTCCTCTTCCCGGTGGTTGGGATAATTCCGGTTGGGAGGATTCTCCCCAGTACGGTGGAGGTAACCGTACATTTACTATGACCATGAATAATGGAAGTGTCCAACAGTTACCCATTGCGGGATATTACGACCTCCCTATCGGTGCTGTAGTACCGGCAGGGGATATTCTCACCCTTACGTTTACCGTAGATATGACTAATGCTGTAGATGATGGATTTGTATCCGGTGATCCTGTAAGTCTTAACCTCAAAGACAGGTGGATGCACTACATAGGAGAAATCCCTCATGGTATAGACGGGTCTCATTATCCAGCCACAGATAATGGAGATGGCACTTATACAGTTTCTGTTTCATTAAATGGTCCGATTCCCTGGCATATGATCTACGCCTGGGAATTTGAGAACTCTGAAACAGGTTTATTGCAAGAAGGCGGTGGTTTCGGCTTTGGTCGTTTTCGTGCACGGTATTTCCACCAGGATCCCGAACAGGACTGTTCCTGGATAGATTATACCTTTCCGTTAGATGAATGGAAAAAGAATCCACCATTATTTGTAGAAGAATGGGATCCGGATAATATTTGTTCAGGCACTGCGTTCAGTGCTACGGTAAATTACCTGTCAGGCTGGAACCTGGTAAGCCTGCCTGTGGCAGTATTTGATGCAACATATTCTTCTATTTATCCAGATGCCGTTCCTGGAACTCTCTACGGCTTTAACGGCACCTATGTCCCTGGGACTGTGCTTGAAAATGGTGATGGATACTGGCTCTTTTTTGATGCAGAAGGCTCTACCGATGTGAGCGGAAGTCCCATCAACCAGGTTACTATCTCCCTGTCTGAAGGATGGAATCTCATGGGAAGCCTCTCTTCTGCTTGTGAAGCATCTTCCATTGATGACCCTGAAGGAATTATTATTTCAGGGTCCATATACGGTTTTGAGGGAGCTTATCAGCCAACCTCAACCCTACAACCAGGAAAAGGATATTGGATCAACGCTTCTGCGGATGGACAGGTTACTCTAAATAGCGGCGGCACCGCACGGATCAAACCTTTTATTGACCGCACTGCAGACGCCAATGTTATCAGGTTCAACGGTGTGCCACTCTATTTTGGAGTTACCATGCCCGAAAATGAGTTGCAGAGTTATGAAATCCCTCCAAAACCTCCGACAGGTGCGTTTGATGTGCGGTTTGCTGATAACATGAAAGTTGCTGAAAATTCAAGCACTATTGAAATAATGAATAACTCTGACCAGCTCATGATTACCTACAACATTAAGGATGATGCTGACTGGATTCTGGCAGGTAATGAAGAGTACAGATTGTCAGGTTCTGGAGAGACTGTAGTGAATGGAGATATCGCCGGATTTACCCTGAACAAGGTCCCGGGGGTTCCATTGACATACTCTGTTTCACAGAATTATCCAAACCCGTTCAATCCATTAACGTCCATCAGTTATGAGATTCCAAAAGAATCTTTTGTGACAATCAGTGTATATAACCTCCTGGGACAGAAAGTTGCAGATTTAGTAAGTAATCTGCATCAGGCGGGTTATCACAATGTCATGTGGAACAGCATGGATATGAGTGGAAAACCTCTATCAAGCGGTGTGTACATTTACACAATACAGGCTGATGATTTCAGAGCAGTTAAGAAAATGGCCTTGTTGAAGTAATCAATTACGGTTACAGTTATTGATGATAAAGAGCGGACTCAGAAATCTGAGTCCGCTCTTTATTTATTACACCGTCGTGTGGGCGCTACAAGGCTCGAACTTGTGACCTCCGCCTTGTAAGGACAGAGCGCTCTCCTCGACAAACGGTGGTCATATTTGGTAAATAACAGGTGGTTGAGACAGTTGGCAGGTATTTGCTACTTCAACAGCACCATCTTCCTGGTCTGCACAAAATCGGCTGTTCTAATCTGATAAAGATATATTCCTGCGCTTACAGGCTTGCCATGCATGTCTGTAGCATTCCACTTGACTGACCTGTAACCTGCTTCCTGAGTTGTGTTTACCAGTTGGGTTATTTCTCTTCCCATTAAGTCGTATATGGTAAGTGTAACCTTTGCCTGTTCTGGAAGGTCGTATCTGAGGCTTGTGATTGGATTGAAGGGGTTAGGATAGGCCGGATGTAAAGCATACTGGATTGGCAGCAGTTCTTCATCCACACTTACCGTAGTAGAGTTTATCAGTACCTGAAAACGGTTTTGTCCCTGGCGTGGGTATAAAGCCTGGTTCGTATCTCCTGTAGCAGAGAAGCCACCCTTTTCCTGTAAATCAAATGAATAACTATCCTCTGTTTGTAAATCCAATGTATTAAGAGTTAGTTGATCCACGAGGTAAATTGTCTTACCCGCTGGCAGGTTACCTATATCCCAGCTCATAGATACATTACCTGTGCTTGTATAAAAGCTATCACTTGCAGCAGTTAACAGCATCACATCCATATCTGCGGCCATAGAATTTGTCACATCATAAGGAAGATTGCTGATGTTTAAGGCAACTTCACCTACATAAAATATGCTTGTAAGATGATCACTAGCACCAAGGGGTAACAATTTGTAGGCATCAGCATTATCAATGCCTTCTAAGGCATCTATATTAAATGATAGATAAGCAGTAGAGCTATAACTACCACTACTAAACTGGAAAGCGACACTGCCGGATGAATCATTCATCGTTTTATAAAAGGTACCAATGGAACTTGATTTGCAGCTGGATGTAAACTGAAAGGTGGTACCGCTACTACCAGACTGGATCCAGAAACCCTGGTACGGAGCAATTAAACCATTACTGAGACCACCGGTACTGCCATTCCAGGTGTTGTACTGAGAGTTGGCATCATCATAGACATAAACTGTAGAAGTATAATTACTGTTATCACTAAATAATTGATCCGCACCTATAGTAGATACAAAGGGATTGCCTAAAAGATTCCAGGCACTTGCTGTGGTCGAGATAGAAACAGTGGCACTATTCTCCGTACCATTAACAATACCAACATTTACACCCCCGGCAATATCATCATCTCCGTCACCATCAACATCCGTAAAAACATAGATCAAGATGCCTGCACCTGCTGTATAACTGTCTGTAGTCAAATTGCTTAAGGAAGTCCAGGCGCTGGTGCCGGCATTATAGGTCCAGACATTAGCGGTGCCGGATTCTGTATCCCCGTTTGTCATCCCCTGAATCCAAAAGGGTGCTAACAGTTCATCATAAATGGTGCCTGCCACCGGGCTGGATAACATCCGGAAACCGGCATTACCAGAAACAACGGTAACCTTGTTCTCCCACCAGGAAATATCATTAGCATTTAACGCTGCCCCTACAACATCCATATCGCCGTCACCATCCATGTCCGCAGCATATACTGAACGGGTCCCTTGAGGTCCATCAAAATCTCCCGCGATAGTGTGTTCGGTGAAACTTTGACTACCGTTATTCTCAAACCAGGCAATATCATCATCCTCATATGCTGCTCCTACAACATCCATATCGCCGTCACCATCCATATCTACAGCATATACTGAACGGACCCCATCAAAATCTCCCTCTATAGTGCGTTCGGTGAAACTTTGACTACCGTTATTTTCAAACCAGGCAATATCATCATCAACAAGTGCTGCTCCTATAACATCCATATCGCCGTCACCATCCATGTCGGTTGCATATACAGACATTGCTCCATCAAAATCTCCCTCTATAGTGTGTTTGGTGAAACTTTGACTACCATTATTCTCAAACCAGGCAATATCATCAGCAGTATAAGCTGCTCCTACAACATCCATATCGCCGTCACCATCCATGTCTACAGCATATACTGAACGGACCCCATCAAAATCTCCCTCTATAGTGCGTTCGGTGAAACTTTGACTACCATTATTCTCAAACCAGGCAATATCATCATCTACACCTGCTGCTCCTACAACATCCATATCGCCGTCACCATCCATATCTACAGCATCAACGCCATAGGCCCCATCAAAATCTCCCTCTATAGTGCGTTCGGTGAAACTTTGACTGCCATTATTCTCAAACCAGGCAATATCATCATCCATAGCTGCTGCTCCTACAACATCCATATCACCATCACCATCCATATCTACAGCATATACTGAATAGGCCCCATCAAAATCTCCCTCTATAGTGCGTTCGGTGAAACTTTGACTACCATTATTCTCAAACCAAGCAATATCATCATCACTATAAGCTGCTCCTACAACATCCATATCGCCGTCACCATCCATGTCTACAGCATATACAGACATTGCTGCACCAAAACCTCCCTCTATAGTACTTTCAGTGAATGTAGGTAGTGATGGAGTTATTGAGGTGTTCTCCCACCAGGAGATATCATCATCACCATTTGATGCTCCTACAACATCCATATCGCCGTCACCATCTATATCTACAGCATAAACGCTACGAGCATAACTAAAATCTCCCGCGATAGTGTGTTCGGTGAAACTTTGACTACCATTATTCTCAAACCAGGCAATATCATTATCCTGATATTCTGCTCCTACAACATCCATATCGCCGTCACCATCCATGTCGGTTGCATATACAGACATTGCTCCATCAAAATTTCCCTCTATAGTGCGTTCGGTGAAACTTTGACTACCATTATTCTCAAACCAGGCAATATCATCATCGTAAAATGCTGCTCCTACAACATCCATATCGCCATCACCATCCATGTCGGTTGCATATACAGATATCGCTCCATTAAAATTTCCCTCTATAGTGCGTTCGGTAAAACTTTGACTGCCATTATTTTCAAACCAGGCAATATCATCATCCGCTTCTGCTGCTGCTACAACATCCATATCGCCGTCACCATCCATGTCTACAGCATATACTGAATAGGCCCCATCAAAATCTCCCTCTATAGTGCGTTCGGTGAAACTTTGACTGCCATTATTTTCAAACCAGGCAATATCATCATCTATAACTGCTGCTCCTACAACATCCATATCGCCGTCACCATCCATATCTACAGCATATACTGAATAGGCCCCATCAAAATCTCCCTCTATAGTGCGTTCGGTGAAACTTTGACTGCCATTATTCTCAAACCAGGCAATATCATCATCATTATAAGCTGCTCCTACAACATCCATATCGCCGTCACCATCCATGTCTACAGCATATACTGAATAGGCCCCATCAAAATCTCCCTCTATAGTGCGTTCGGTGAAACTTTGACTGCCATTATTCTCAAACCAGGCAATATCATCATCCACCCATGCTGCTCCTACAACATCCATATCGCCGTCACCATCCATGTCTACAGCATATACTGCCCAAGCCCCATCAAAATCTCCTTCAACAAGATGCTCAGTGGTAATAGATGGTTGGGCAACCAGGAGTGAGCCAAAAGTAAGTATTATTAAAATGTGTTTCATTTCTTCAATTTGAATATTTGAGATCCACTACTTTTAAATAGATAGTGTACTAAATTAGTCTACCAATTCTATAATATTATTCTAAATATAAAAAAGGAAAGAATCAAGCTATTTGGTATGTGTGATTTGGATCACAAAGCAACCTGTTTTGTGTGAGAGTGGCATATAACATATAACATGGGGGGTGCCCCAAAGGTTGGGTGGGTGGGGGTGTGTCCACCAAAAGTGTGTCCACTTTTAGGGTTTATTTGGATAACTGTGACTAAAGTTGACCAATTAGTAGTATTGTATTATAAAATACTACAAAGCAAAAGCCCCCGTTATAAAACAGGGGCATTCTGACAGAACTAAATGGTATATTCTATCTGCGGGACCGACGAGACTCGAACTCGCGACCTCCCTCTTGATAGAGCAGAGGTCTCACGATGAGTAAACCACGCTAATAACTGAGTTTTACAAAGGGCGGGAAGGAAGCCGGTTAAAGGAAAATTTGACATCCGCTCTGGCAGTTTCTCCCCCGATTTCCAGCACGGGATAGGCCAGAAAGTTGATTGGCCCGGAAGCGGGTCCAGGTTCGACCACAAGGTCACGGCCGCGACTGAATTCGACGCGGTTGGCAGGATGATGGCCAAAGTAATAAGTCGACAGGGTGGAACATTTGTCGCCCTCGCTGATGTCAGTTGGCCACCACTTCCCATTGGAATAAAACTCTGCCCAGCAATGATATCCATCAATTCCACCCTCATTACGCTCCGATGGAATGGACGCACCAATAGCAAAACGTGCCGGGATACCGACGGCCCGTGATAGGGCAATGAAATAGGAGTGAAAATCTGTGCAGTTTCCGGTGCGTGTGTCACAGGCATAAACCGCATCGCCCTTACCCCAGCCATTGCCGTATTTCATGTAACGCATGCGGTCAATGGTATGGTCATATAGAGCGCGTGCGCGTGCAAGGCTTCCCAGTTTGCCCGCAACAACCTCTTCGGCGATTTTGCTGAATTCCTCATTCATGGGAACCAGCCGGTTCGGCTGCAGGTAATCCTGGGGGTCCCCTGTTTTATCCTCATAAACACCCTTTTCACAGCGTTCCACCCGATAACAAATCTCAATAGTATCGCCACTATTCTCAGGCCCAAGCACCATGTAGAACATTTTATTACCGTATTTCCTGTCTTCCAATATTTGCTGGTCCACCGGTGCTTCAATATATTGCACTTCAATTGTCTGGTATTGATCGGTGACCGGGAAGGGAATCCACATACGCCCCCTGTCGTTGATCTCCGGCAAGGTAGTCCGGTAGAAAAACTCGAACCAGTCCCGTTCTTTAACGACTCCGAGCAGATCCGGCGTTGCGTTATCCGCCGGAAGGCGATGCCAGGTTTTATCCTCTTTCTGCTCCCACACGTACAAGGGCTGTCCGTTGGTCTTGTGGACTGTGGTTTCCGTGACGGTCATCCTACCAGGATCGCCGGATAGAAAGAAATCCACATCGTACACATGTCCATCTGTGCTAGCAAGATCCACGCAGGCAAAGTGCTTCTGCGGGGCGAGATTAGCCAGATATTCCGTGTGAACCCTCACCAGCTTAAGATAGAGTTCCTGATTCTCAAACGGAATCCTGAAATAGCCCTCACCCAGTTTCGTCTGTTCTTCGATATGTTTCTCAATACCCGCCTGGATATCCGCCGTGACAACGTTTGGCCCGTTCTCAGGCGGTCCCTTTACTGCACTACAGCCGATGAGCAGTGCACATATTACTGCCACTGGCGATATTACCTGATACCAGTTCAATGAAATTTTTTCAACCTACACTGCTGCCTGCAATCCAAAGCCTGGTAAGACTGCGTCTGGCATGGATGATTGAATTTTACTTATTATCAGACGGGTGATCATCGGATGCTTCCTTATTGGTTGGATGTTCCGTGGTTGGATGTTCCGTGGTTGGATGTTCCGTGGTTGGATGTTCCGTGGTTGGATGTTCCGTGGACTTTGTCTCTTTGGCAGATTGTTCAACCGCTGGCTTTTCACTTTTCTTCCCGCAGCCAACCAGGCTCATCGATACCACCACGCCAACCGTCACCGGAATAAGAAACCTTTTTATTATCTTCATTGTTTTCTATTACCTTCCTCTGTTACGTATCATTGCTGTAACAGATTATTTATATTATATTGAATATTTTTCCTAATCCAAATCTACCCATCATCCCACAAACAAAACTCTCTTCAATTTACCCAGAGGAATCAATTTGGAGGGTTACTCACAGTTTGAGGTGTCTTTGTCATATTTCTTTTTCCATCCTTTTACATTTTCGTCCATTTT
>Ga0208521_1000256_pt1 | contig 36504 bp, 34 predicted proteins | sample ETNtaG_24_FD_185754 | JGI IMG/M metagenome (GOLD analysis project Ga0208521, IMG submission 185754) | Marine microbial and viral communities from oxygen minimum zone, Eastern Pacific Ocean - ETNP201306SV47 (SPAdes) (version 2) | ecosystem: Environmental > Aquatic > Marine > Oceanic ... | reverse complement strand
AGGATTACAACATTTGCTGTTGTTGGCTCTAAAAAATTGAGAAGACAAAATAGTGAGTGTAGTATAATCTCTGTCTATATACGTAGTAATCCATTTAAAGACAATAATGATAAATATCATTTTAGTCTGACTGGAGCTTTACCATTTTCTACAAACTCAAGTATTGAGATAAGTAAATTTGCAATAAAACTTTTAAAGAAGATCTATTCTAAAGGTAGAGTATATAAAAAAGCAGGTATAATTCTGATGGGGCTAACTCCTGAATCTAATCATCAGTTTAGTTTTTTTGACAAAAATATTGAGAAGCAGAAAAAATTAATGAAAAGTATAGATGGTATTGATAATAAGTATGGTCAGTACAAAGTTAGACTTGCAAGTCAAGATCAAAAAAGAATATGGAAAATGAATAGACAAAAATTATCCAGAAATTATACAACTAATATTGAAGAGATTCTAATTGTAAAATAGTATTATGGTTAAGAAAAATAAGATTAAAATATTTAAGCCAAACGATAAAAATTCTTCTAGTAATATTTTTGTTAAGGATGGTATATCAGCAGGATTTCCATCTCCAGCAAGTGATTTTGAGGAATCAAGAATTAGTCTTGAAAAAGTTTTAGTAAAAAATGAAGAGGCTACATTTTATGCAAGAGTATCAGGAGAATCAATGAAAGATGCTGGGTTAAATGATGGTGATATTCTAGTAGTTGACAGAAGCGAAGAGGTAAAGAATAACAAAATTGCTGTATGTTATTTAAATGGAGAATTTACAGTTAAAAGAGTAAAGATTGAAAAAGATCATGTATACCTAGTGCCAGAAAACAAAAAATATAATCCAATTAAAGTAACTGAGGAAAATGAGCTTATAGTATGGGGAATCGTAACCTATGTAATAAAGAAAATTTAAAGTCTTTCAAAAATCCCTGCTATTCCTTGACCACCTCCAACACAAGCTGTAACCATTCCATACTTTTGATCTCTTCTTTTCATTTCATTTAGAAGTTGAATGGTTAGCTTAGCTCCTGTACACCCTAGAGGATGACCTAGTGCTATAGCTCCACCATTAAGATTCACTGTATTATGATCTAAACCAGCCTCTTGAATAACAGCTAAAGCTTGACAAGCAAAAGCCTCATTTAACTCTGTTTGCTCAATGTCAGAAAGTTTTAAACCAGCCTGATCTAGTGCCTTTGGAATAGCTTCAACAGGTCCAATACCCATATATAAGGGGTCTACACCTCCAGAAGTACAAGTAACCATTCTAGCAATTGGTTTAACTCCTAATTGCTTAACCATTTCTTCGCTCATTACTAAAACAAAAGCAGCACCATCAGAAGTCTGAGATGAGTTACCAGCAGTAACAATTCCACCCATTTTAAAAGCAGGTCTTAGCTTTGATAAAGCCTCAAGAGTAGTATCCCTTCTAACACCTTCATCCGTATCTACAACATGTGATTTAGAAACTTTTTTGCCATTTTCTACAAATACTTCCTCGACAGTTATAGGAACTATCTCGTCTTTAAAATGTCCTTTATCAATAGCACTAGCTGCCTTAGTATGAGACTCCAGTGAAAATTGATCTGAAGCTTCTCTTGATATATTATACTTTTCCGCGACAGCTTCAGCTGTTGTACCCATCCCAACATGATAATTCATATTGTCCAAATTTGCTTTGTAACTTGGTGCTAGCTTATATCCAGTCATTGGTATTAAGCTCATACTTTCAATTCCACCTGCTACAAAAATATGTCCAAATCCAGCTCTTACCTTACTAACTGCCATTGAAATAGCTTCAAGACCAGAAGCACAATATCTATTAATTGTTACACCTGGAACCTCTTTTCCAAGTGCTCTTGCAGAAATTAATCTTGCAACTTGTAATCCCTGTTCTCCTTCTGGATTTGCACAACCTACAATTACATCATCAACTTTAGTTGTATCAAGTTTTGGAACTTGAGATGCAAGATGTTTTATAACATCTACGGCTAAATCATCAGTTCTATAATTTTTAAAGCCACCTCTTTTTGCTTTTCCTATTGCTGATCTATATCCAGCTACTATATATGCTTCCATAATTAATTTCTTAAAGGTTTTTTATTCATTAACATGTATTGAATTCTATCTAAAGTTTTTTGATTACCAAGAAGACTCATAAAGTTTTCTCTCTCAAGGTCAAATAAATATTCTTCGCTTACTAATTGGGAACTTGTCAAATCTCCACCACACATAACGTATGCTATTTTTCTTGAAACTTCAACGTCATAATCAGACATATACCCTCCTAAGCTGAATTCATTAATTGCAGAATATAATGTTGAAAGTCCTGATCGACCAAGAACTTCAATATCTTGTCTTAAAGATGGAGGGACATAGCCTACTGATAAATCTAAAACTTTTTGTTTAGCCATTGCCAGATTTCTCATTCTATTCATACAAATAAAGTCCCTAGTATTTTGCAAATAATTAAAATCAAATGCTTCATAGGCAGATGTTGATACTGAACCCATGGCTATAGATTTAAAATGATCTATTAATGTAGGCATTTTTACATCCCCTGTATTAAATGAATTAGATACTCTCATTGCCATCTCTTTAGTTCCTCCTCCTGCAGGGAGTAAACCTACTCCTGCCTCAGGAAGGCCTATATAGGACTCAGATGCAAATATACCTGAATCACAATGAATTACTACTTCTAAACCTCCACCCATAACAAATCCTTGAGTTGCAGCTACAATTGGGATCTTTGATGTTCTCATCCTCATTAAAATATTTTGAAATCCTACTAGAAACTTTTCAATTTCATCATATTTTTTTTGCATTGCTGACATACCCATGTTCATTAGGTTAGCACCAACAGAAAATTGTTTATCATTATTAGCAAGAACAATTCCTTTCCAGTCTTCACTTTCAGCTAAGTCAATAGCTTTTGATATTCCTTCTGCTATACCTGTTCCAATAGCTCCAGCTTTACTCTGAAACTCAATACACATAACTCCATCTCCTATATCATGAACTGTACATTCAGAGTTCTTTAATATGTATTTATTTGATCTAAATGCATCAAGCATAATAAAGGATTCTGAACTAGGAACGGGAATATATTTTTTAGATTTTAAGTCAAAAAACTTTTTCTTTCCATCTTCAAATTTATAAAACACATCTGCTCCATTTTTTTTCATTTGATGAATCCAATCAGGAACTTTTTCATCACAAGATTCTATCATTTTAATACCAGCGTCAATTCCTAAAAGATCCCAGATCTCAAAAGGCCCATATGTCCATGCATATCCAGTTCGCGTAGCATCATCAATTTGATAATAGTCATCTGCTATTTCAGGAATACTCATTCCAGAATAAGACAAAAGACATGCAAAGTACTCCTTATAAAATAAATTTTCATTTGAATCCCCTTCAATCAAAAATTTAATTCTTCTATCAAAAAGTTCTATAGATTTTGCTTCCTTCACAACTTTTAAATTAGGCTTTATTGATCTTCTATAGGTGTTAGTTTCAAGATCTAATGCATTAATTATGGTCTTCCCATTTTCATCTTTTTTGTTTGTTTTCTCATAATAACCTTTGCCTGATTTATTTCCAAGAAAATTATTATCAATCAAAAATTTAAAGGATTTATTTTGAGGCTGATCCTTTAGTTTACTATAAAATGTATCATTCTTTACGTTTTCAACTAAAAATTTTGTAACCTTATCACTAGTATCTAGGCCAACTAAATCTTGTAATCTAAATGTTCCTGAGTTTGGATAACCAATAACTGTACCTGTTATTAGATCAACCTCTTCGATTGTAAAATTATATTTATCAGTTAATTGACTTAATTTGATTCCTGCCATAACACCAATTCTATTTCCTATAAAGGCAGGTGTATCCTTACAAAGGACTGTTTGCTTTCCAAGCACAATATCTCCAAATTCCATTAAGTAATCAACCAACTTAGAGTCTGTTTTATCATGAGGAATAACCTCAAATAATCTCAAATATCTTGGAGGATTAAAAAAGTGAGTTCCACAAAAGTTTTTCTTAAAATCATCAGATCTACCTTCACATAATAAACCAATAGGAATACTAGAGGTGTTAGAAGTCACAATTACTCCCTTTGTTTTGTATTTTTCTACCTTTTCAAAAATTTGTTTTTTTATTTCCAAATTTTCAACTACAACTTCAATAATCCAATCAGCCTCAGATATTTTATCGAAATCATCTTCAAAATTCCCAGTTTTAATTCTTTTCAAATAATCTTTTTTGTATAAAGGGTTTGGCCTAGACTTAACAGCTCTCATTAAAGAACCATCAGAAATAGCATTTCTATTTTTATTTTTTTCCAAATCTTTTGGAAGTATATCTAACATTAATACATCAATTCCTACATTGGCAAGGTGACATGCAATACCTGAACCCATAACTCCTGATCCTAATACAGCAGCTTTTTTAATTTTATAACTCATGTTTTCTATATTGGTACTAAACTAATTAAAAATAAATTGAATTGGTTATAATTTTTAACTTTGCTAAAATAAAAAGTAATTTGTTATGGACAAAGAAAATGTTCTTGCTCAGTTTCAAGAAAAAGCAAAAAATGCAGCTCCTATTGGAGGAGTTATAAAATTTATAATAGATGATAACTCCATCTGCATTGATGGTACGGGATCAGAAAACAAAATATTATTAGAAGATATGGAGTCTGACTGTACTATTATTATGACAGGATCGTTAATGGAAGATCTAAAAAATGGAAAGGTTAATCCAATGATGGCAGTTATGACTGGGAAATTGAAAATCAAAGGTGATACTGGACTAGCTATGAAGCTTCAATCTTTTATGTAAAAAAGAGAATTTCATTATTTTTTTTTTACATTTAGGAACCTTAAAACCAATTAATATCGAAAAGATAAATCTAAAAATAAATAGATCTAAGGTAAATTACGCTTTATCCTTAGCTAAATCAATATCTAAAAAAGATCCTTCTTCAATAGAGAAGATATGGGCTTTATGTGGTTTTAAGTCTAAAAAAGAGTTTGATCGTTCTTTTCGTCAGATACATGGAAAGTCTTTTCTAGAATATATTGAAGCTTTATAATTTAATATTTATTAATCTTTGAAAATTTTATATGCTATCCAAACTACAGGAAATGGTCACCTTTCTCGTGCTCAAAAACTGGTTCCAAAATTTTCTGAAAAGACAAATGTAGATATTCTAACTAGTGGTCCCTTAAATAATTTTCCAACCTACAAACCTCCAATAACACATTACAATGGATTTAAATTTTTCACATCTAAATCTGGATCAATTAATTGGATTCAAACTGTTTTTTTGAATAATTATTTTCAATTTTTTATTGATGTATTTAACTGTCCTGTTAGAGATTATGACATAGTAATAAGTGATTACGAACCAATTTCAGCATGGGCTTCAATGCTAAAGGGAATAAAATGTGTAGCACTAAGCAATCAATATGTCCTTAATTCAAAGAATGTGCCCAAACCAAAAAGATATAGCAGGTTATTACTAAGGGTAATAAATTTTTTATGTCCAACAAAACTTGGATATGGATATCATTATAGGCCCTATAACGAAAATATACTATCTCCTATTATTAGAGATAGAATTAGAGAAATAAATACTTCGACTAGTAATGAAATATTAATTTATTTGCCCACATATTCTATAAATAATATTATTGATATAATTAAAAAGATACCAGATCAAATGGAATGGACAATTTTTACAAATGAAAGTGATTCTAATTACAAGTTAGAAGGGATAAATATCAATTCTATATCAGATAATCTTTTCACAAAAAAGATAGGTTCCTGCTATGGTATAATATGTGCTGCGGGATTCTCTATAACCTCTGAAGCAATTTTTCTAGGAAAACCAATGCTAGTAGTACCTGTAAAGGCTCACATAGAGCAGCAATTTAATGCTGCAGCATTAAATAATGAGGGTGTTGCGGTTTTAAAAGAATTTTCCTTAAAATATCTGAATGAAATAACTAAATGGATAAAATCACCTAAAGTTTTAAAAATAAATTATAAAGATCAATCAGAAGAGATTGTTGATAAAATATTAAAATAGAAAAAGGAATAAGATTAATGAGTCCTTTCCAATTTCAGTAGCTTTGTAAATTTATATATTTGTTTTCTGGAGTTCTTTATTGTATGCAGGCTATCAAAAAGGTATTTGGGAAAAAATAGAATTATCTAAGCCATCATTCATAGAAATGCATCAGAATTTGATCCCATCCATTTACGTTTTAGTTACCAGTGGTTTTTTGCTGTTTGTTGCAGTTTTAATGATTTCTATACCTATGATAAGAGTATTATTTATATCTCCCCACAAAGAGGATTGTCCTTAAAGTATGATAAAAGTCATTTTTTAGACTTCAAAATATTGCGAATATTGCCCTAAAGGAAATATATAGTCATTTTCTAAATCAATATTCAATGAAAAAATCTAATACTTTTTGGATTGTTTTGGTGCTAACCTGCACCTCTTTTTTTTTTGCTAACGGACAAGATGGAGAAGCAATTTTCAAACAAAATTGTGCCGCTTGTCACAAATTAGGTCAACGATTTATAGGTCCTGATTTAATAGGGGTTAATCAAAAAAGAAGTGAAGACTGGCTTGTATCCTTTATTAAGTCTTCACAAACAATGATTAAGTCTGGAGATGCTGATGCAGTTGCTATTTATGAGGAGTTCAACCAAATGCTGATGACTGATCTAGCTCACCTGAGCAATGATGATATAAAAGCTATTTTATCCTTCATAGAACAACAATCTTCTTCAACGAACAGTACGGAAGAGTCTGTAGAGATTGTTGAAGTTGTTCCAACAAACTATTCCGCAGAAGATGTACAAAAAGGACAAAATCTATTTTCTGGAAAAACAAGGTTTTCTAATGGTGGTGCTTCATGCATCAGTTGTCACAATGTTACTAATGATGAATTAATTAGTGGTGGGTTGATGGCTAAAGACTTAACTAACGCATATGCAAGAATGGGTGAAGCCGGGGTGGCAAGTATTATTAGTTCTCCTCCATTTCCTGTAATGGTAACAGCATACAAAAAAAACCCTTTGGATAGTATTGAAACGAGTCAGCTAACTGCTTTTTTGAAACACGCTGATGAGGTAAGTGACGAACAAGAGGTAAGGAGTGGCGCAAGCTTATTTATTCTAGGTGGTGGTAGTGGTATTATCATCTTCTTTTTGCTTATAGAGCTAATTTGGAAAAAACGACTAAGAAAGTCCGTTAAAGAAGATATTTATAACAGATAATCAACAAAACAATATATTATGAGTTGGATAGAAGACATCATATCACCCAAAACTAGAAAATGGGAAGAGTTCTATAGAAACAGATGGCAGTACGACACAGTCATTAGAAGTACCCACGGGGTTAATTGTACCGGAGGCTGTTCATGGGCTATTCACGTAAAAGACGGTGTAGTTGTATGGGAAATGCAACAGTTGGATTACCCTCAATTTAATAAAGAGGTGCCTCCTTATGAACCTAGAGGGTGTCAAAGAGGAATTTCTTATTCTTGGTATTTGTATAGTCCAATTAGAGTAAAGTATCCTATTATTAGGGGGGCTTTGATTGATTTGTTTAGAGAAGAAAAAGAGAAAGCTAACGGTGATGCCGTGCAAGCATGGGCAAACCTTCAGGCTGATCCACAAAAAAGACATCGCTACCAAAGAGCAAGAGGTAAGGGTGGCTTTAGAAGAGTCCATTGGGATGAAATTACCGAATTGATAGCTGCTTCAAATATCCATACCGTACAAAAATATGGTCCAGACCGACTAATAGGGTTTTCACCAATTCCAGCTATGAGTATGCTTAGTTATGCTTCTGGAGCTCGATACCTACAGTTAATGGGTGGGGTCAACTTAAGTTTTTACGATTGGTATTGTGATTTACCTAACGCATTTCCTGAAATATGGGGAGAACAAACTGATGTATGTGAAAGTGCCGATTGGTACAAATCCAAATACATTATTTCTATGGGCGCCAACCTTGGTATGACTCGTACTCCAGATATTCACTTCTTTTCAGAAGCCAGACACAACGGAACAAAAACGGTGGTTATGTCGCCCGACTTTAGTATGGTGGCTAAGCACGCTGACCAATGGCTGCCTGTACACGCAGGTTCTGACGGTGCTTTTTGGATGGCGGTCACTCATGTTATTTTAAAAGAATATCATGTTGATAGACAGGTCCCATACTTTATGGATTATGTTAAGCGATTTACCGATTGTCCTTTCCTTATAAAGCTAGAGAAAAATGGCGACAGCTATTTGCCTGGAAAGATGATGAGAGTAAGTGAGGTTGCCAACTTTAGAAATGTTGAAAATGACGAGTGGAAATTTTTAAACTTTGACTCTAAATCAGGTGGTTTGGTTTCTCCAATGGGAACATCTGGATACCGTTGGCAAGATGAAAAAGGAAAATGGAACCTCAACTTCAACGATGGAGAAACAGGTAAGGAATATGACCCAGAATTAACTTTGATAGAGAACAAAGACGATGTGCTACAAGTTGAATTTACCGAGTTTGGTTTAGATAAAAAAGCATTGCGTGGCGTTCCTGTTAAATATATCGTTGATAAAGACGGAAACAAAGTACCCGTTACAACAATCTACGACATAACTATGGCACAATACGGTGTTGGTAGGGGGTTAGATGGCGAATTCCCAACATCTTATGATGACAAAGACAGTGCTTACACTCCTGCTTGGCAAGAAATATTTACTGGTCTTAGCCGAAAAGAAGTGCTAAAGATAGCTCGCGAATGGGCAAGTACCGCTGAAAAAACAGAAGGTGCTTGTATGGTCATTACTGGGGCTGGAATTAATCACTGGTTCCACAACAACCTTATGTATCGTTCTTCCATCATGGCTCAAATGCTTACTGGTTGTAATGGTAAAAACGGAGGGGGAATGAACCACTATGTTGGTCAAGAAAAGTTAGCGCCTATGGACTCTTGGTCAACCATTATGAGTTCAAAGGACTGGGGAACCGCTCCTCGTTTGCAACAAGGACCTATATGGCATTATATCAACTCTTCTCAATGGAGATATGATGGTAATCAAAAATATTATAACTCTTCACCTGATAATAAGTTAGCTAATATGCATAGTGCGGACTGGGCTGTTATGTCAGTAAAAAATGGGTGGATGCCTTATTATCCACAGTACAATAAAAGTAATTATGAAATTGTAAAAGAAGCTCAAGCTGCCGGACACACTTCTGACGAAGCTATGAGAAATCATATTGTCAATCAATTAAAAGATGGCTCACTAGTACACTCTGTTGCTCAGCCAGATGAGGAAATCAACTTCCCAAGAGTATGGTTTATTTGGAGAGGAAATGCGATTGGAACTTCAGCAAAAGGGCATGAATATTTCTTAGACCATTATCTAGGTACGCATACCAATAAAATTGCTGACGAAGTAGCGGGAAAAGTAGTTCAAGATATTGAATTTAAGAAAGAGGGTGCTAGAGGAAAAATGGATTTGGTAATTGATATCAACTTTAGAATGGACACTTCCGCTTTATATTCTGATATCGTTCTGCCTACTGCGTCTTGGTACGAAAAAGCAGACATCAACTCTACGGATATGCACTCCTTTATTCATCCACTTTCAGCAGCTATTCCTCCTGTGTGGGAAGCAAAGACAGATTGGCAAATTTTTCAAGGTTTAGCTAAAAAGGTTCAAGAAATGGCTCCTCGTTATTTGCCTGATGTAATGAAAGATGTGGTGAATGTACCGCTAGTTCATGACTCTAAAGATGAAATTAGTCAAACAAAATTACAAGACTGGAGTAAGGGAGAGTGTGAAGCTATCCCTGGTGAAACAATGCACAAAATAGTATTCAAAGACCGTGACTACACCAAGATATATGATAAGTTTATTTCTTTAGGTAAAGGGGTTGCTGAAAATGGATTGGGTGCTCATGGAAACTCTTATATGTGTGAAGATATCTATGACGAAATGCTTCAAAGAAGACAACACATTACTAAATGGTCAGACGGCACAGAATATCCATCATTAAAAGAGGATGTTGAGGCTATTAATGCAATTTTAAAATTATCCACACTGACCAATGGGAAATTATCTAAACGCTGTTATGAGAATATGGCTGAGAAAATTGGTGTTCCAGAAATTGCCAAACTTGGTGACCCCTATGAAAGCATACAGATGGAGTACATGGATTTGCAAGCTCAACCTATTCGCTATAACTCTTCCCCATTATGGTCTGGGTTGATGCACGAAGGAAGAACTTATGCGGCATATACTTATAATGTAGATATGTTTGTTCCTTGGAGAACGCTTACAGGAAGACAGCATTTTTATCTCGACCATGATGCGTATATAGCCTTTGGAGAGCATTTAGCCACCTACAAACCTTCCCCAACCCCTGAGGCTTACGGAGATTTGAGGGTAACGGTAAATGATGGAAAAGCAAAAATGCTTAATTGCCTTACCCCTCATGGGAAATGGCATATTCACTCCACATACGGTGATACTTTGAGAATGCTAACCCTGTCAAGAGGTGCTGAACCCTGTTGGATAAGCGAAACTGACGCTGCTGAATTAGGCATTAATGATAACGACCACGTTGAGGTGTATAATGATCACGGTACTTATGTCGCTCGAGCTTGTGTAAGCTCAAGGATTCCTAAAGGAGTTTGTATTGTGTATCACGCGGTAGAAAGAACCTACAACATCCCAAAATCACAAGAAAGAAGAGGCAAAAAAGGTGAGCCTAGAAGAGGGGGAATGAATAATTCATTCACTCGGGTGCACCTTAAGCCTAATTTAATGTGTGGTGGATATGGGCAGTTTACCTATCACTTCAATTATTGGGGACCTGTTGGCGTCAATAGAGATACCCATGTATTGGTTCGCAAAATGGAAAAAGTAGAATATTAATAAAAAGAGAGACAACATTATGGATATTAGATCACAAATTTCAATGGTTTTTCACTTAGACAAATGCATCGGTTGCCACACCTGTTCGGTCGCTTGTAAAAACATTTGGACAGATAGAAAAGGGGCTGAGTATATGTGGTGGAACAATGTGGAAACCAAGCCGGGTACAGGATACCCTACCAAATGGGAAGACCAAGATATTTATCAGGGTGGTTGGGAAAAGAATGGTGATTCTGTTTCTTTGAAAGGAGCAGGAAAACTAAAGGGTTTGAAAAACATTTTTCATAACCCCAATATGCCCGTTTTAGACGATTATTATCACCCTTGGAGATACAAATACGAAGATTTATTTACCGCTCCGGAAGGAGATGACCAACCTATTGGTAGGGCTGTTTCTTTAATTACAGGAGAGCCAATGGAAATAAAAGCTGGGCCAAACTGGGATGATGATTTGGGGGGTTCGCCAGATTACGCTCGTAAGGACACCAATTTTAAAAACTTAACAAATGCCGAGCAAGAGGCTATGTTTCAGTTGGAAAAGATGACCATGATGTATCTGCCTCGTATCTGCAACCATTGCCTAAACCCTGCCTGTGTAGCGTCTTGCCCATCAGGAGCTATATACAAAAGAGGTGAGGACGGTGTCGTGTTAATCAATCAGGAGAGATGTAGAGCTTGGAGAATGTGTGTAACCGCTTGTCCGTATAAAAAGACCTATTACAATTGGAGTAACGGTAAATCGGAAAAATGTATTCTGTGTTACCCTCGATTGGAAACGGGACAAGCACCAGCCTGTATGCACTCTTGTGTAGGGCGAATTAGATACCTTGGTGTTATGCTGTACGATGCCGATAAAATTCATGAAGTGGCATCCTGTGATGAAAAAGATTTGGTGGACAAGCAGTTGGATATTTACCTAGACCCCAATGACCCCAAAGTAATTGCAGAAGCTAAAAAATGCGGGATAGCAGAATCAACCCTAAAAGCTGCTCAAGACTCTCCGGTATATAAATTCGTTAAAGAATGGGAAATTGCTTTGCCTTTACACCCAGAATTTAGGACACTTCCTAACTTGTTTTATGTTCCGCCAATGCTGCCTGGAATGGCACAAGTAGATGGCAATGGTACGTATGAGTCAAGTTCAAAGTCGCTATTCCCAAGTATCGATGAGAATCGTTTACCCATGAAATATATTGCGTCTTTATTCTCTGCTGGAGATACGGATATTGTTCGAGAAGTTTATGACAAACTGATGGCAGTGAAAGTACACCGTAGAGATGAAACCGTAGGCGACTTGCCTAACGATAAGGTGAAGGATCTTATGGCAAAAGCCAAAATAAACGGAGATACAGCCAACGCCATTTATCGACTAACCTCTTTAGCAACTTTCGAAGAAAGGTTTGTAATTCCTCCGGCACACAGGGAGGAGTCTATTGAAATGTTAGAGGCTACTGCCGAGTTCAAAGGAGAGACTGGGTTTGGATTTAAAGAAAGACCTGCAAGAGGATTATAATGAAAAAGCAATATCTAACATTAGCGGAAATTTTTAAGTATCCTAAGGAAGGGTATTCTGAAAAGGTTAAAGCTTGCATGACCTTTTTAGAATCCTCCTATCCAGATGCTGCTAAGACCTTTCGTCGTTTTGCTGATTTTATTGATGGTAAAAGTCTTTACGAAATTGAAGAAGTGTTCGGCTTCACTTTTCATATACAAGCCATCTGCTATCTTGATGTTGGCTACATCCTGTTTGGAGAGGATTATTCCAGAGGAGAGTTTCTGGTAAATATGAAAAATGAACAGACAAAAATTAATCACGATTGTGGGGAAGAGTTAGCGGATAACTTACCTCATGTTTTGCACTTAATTGCAGTTTCAAAAGATGATGATTTTATTCAAGAATTGGTTCATATGGCAGTCATTCCTGCTGTAGAAAAAATGCTAGAAGAATTTGACGATGGAAGAATGGCTTTACGAAATAAGGTTATCAAAAAGAAGCAAAAAGCCGTCATCATGGAAGATGTGGTAAATGGCAATATATACCAAAACGCCATCCAAGCCTTGTTAAAGGTATTAAGAATAGATTTTGAAAATGTACAATTTAAACACCCCGCCCCAAGCTATTCAGCAACACCAGTCGGTCTTGCTAACTCTTGTGGAAGCGGCGGTTGTTCATTCACTAAAACAATAAAGAAATGATTTTACTTGATTCACTAATTTTAGATAAAACAATGCAGTATTATCTGATTGTTCTTCTTTGGATATTAATATTTGGGTTATTTCTAATTATTGTAGGGATAACCTTCTTTGCTTTCATGAGGGTATGGCCTCAGATTAAAGATAAGCGTATGAGAACAAAACCTAAGCCTAATAATTACGTCAATGTTCTTTTGAGTATGTTGGCGGTAGCTGTTGGAGTGGTCTTTATTATAAAGTCAGGCTTAGAAAACAATGTTGGAATGCTGAACTATTTTTTGTTCTCTATTTTCCCTTATGTGGCTGTCGCTATTTTCTTGATTGGCTTTATATATCGCTATAAGAATAGAGGTTTTCAAGTTTCTTCTTTGTCTTCAGAATTCTTAGAGCGAAAAAAGTTGTTCTGGGGGAGTCAGCCCTTTCACTGGGGGTTAATGGTATTGTTTTTTGGTCACCTTATTGCATTTTTATTTCCCAGAGCTGTATTGGCTTGGAATGGAGAGCCGGTACGTTTACTTATTTTAGAAATCACTTCTTTTGTGTTTGGTGTGTCTGCTTTAGTTGGTTTAGGTCTATTGATTAAGCGAAGATTACAAAGTAAAATGGTGTTGGCTTCAACCAACAAGATGGATATGTTGGTTTATACTGTTCTAATTGTTCAATTGGTTTCTGGACTTGGAGTAGCCTACTTTGAACGATGGGGGTCATCATGGTTTGCTGGGGTGTTAACCCCTTACCTAAGGTCTGTTTTTACTTTCAACCCTGATATAGGTGCTGTTAGCGCAATGCCTTGGATTATACAAATTCATATCTTTTCAGCATTCTTTATAATAGCGATAATTCCATTTACTCGTTTTATGCACTTTTTGGTTGCTCCAGTAGACTATCTATTCAGGAAGTACCAACTTGTTATATGGAATTGGAATAAAGACAAAATTCGCACTTCTACCAATTATTTCTATGGTAGAAAGCCTGAAAACTAGTCAAACACATTGGCTAGTTGAATCATAGGTTATCCTCCTATTGAAACCATGCTTCGATTTTTTGTTATTTCCGAAGTGTTTGGTATCTTATCAAACTGTTTCATTCCTCCACGTTCTGCTTTTTTGGAAAGAATACTATTTATAATTAGGGTAGTGATATTTAATTCTTGTCTAAGGGGTGACAATAAATCTGTTTCGTTATTCGAAAACAAACAATTTTTCATTTTACCGTCTGCTGTCAATCTAATTCTATTACACGTACTGCAAAACGGATTAGTAACCGAACTAATAACACCAAAAGTTCCTTTATAGTTCTTGATGGAATAGCATTTTGCTGTATCATGCGGCTTGTCTGAATGCTTTATTATTTCTGATGAACCGTAATGAGCACTGAAGATGTCCATCATTTCTTTGTACCCAAAACCCTTTGACCAATCCCATTTATTTCCATCAAATGGCATAAACTCAATAAATCGTAGGTGAACCTTATGGTTCTTACTTAGCTCTACAAAGTCTATTAGCTCGTTGGTATTTAGGTCTCTCAACACTACCACATTGATTTTTACATGAAATCCGTGCTCTATTAATAGGTAGATGTTTTTTAATACTCTTTCGAAGTAATTTCTTCTGCTTATTCTATTCTGCTTTTCTTCACTCAAAGAGTCTAAGCTGACATTTACCGAATGAATTCCCGCTATTTTGAATGTGTCAATAAATTGATCGATCAATACTCCGTTGGTAGTAATCGCTAATTCGGCATCTAGTTTTCCTAGTTGCTGTATTATATTATGGGCGTCTTTACAAATTAAGGGTTCTCCACCTGTTAAACGAATTTTTTTTACCCCTAAAGCAATAAAAGTCTTAGCTATAGTAATGATTTCGTCTGTAGTCATAAAGTGAGTCTTATCCTTTAGTGGAAGGCCCTCTTCTGGCATACAATAAAAGCAGCGAAGATTACATCTTTCTGTTAATGAGATCCTTAAATAGTCATGAACTCTCCCAAATGCATCAATAAGTTGTGTTGGGTTATTCATCACTTAGTCAATTCAACAAACTCCTCTGTACTAATCAATTGATGGGCTAATGGAAATAGTATGTTGTCTTCCCTGTAAATATGAAGCCTTAAGAGTTCTATGAGCTCCATACCATTATTGTAAGCCACATCAAAAGCCAATGCTCTTGAATGATCGTCAGGGAGTCGTGTTGCTAAACCTAAAATATTGAATGTTAAAGAGCCCAACTGAATGAATTTGATGTGGTCATCTTCCATCATATCGACAGCGGTTTGAGGGTTTTCTCCTTCTCCTTTTTCTCCAGATTCTATTAATTTTTGATGAAGCAAAGGGAAAAAGCGTTTTTCTTCTCTTTGATTATGTTCCATAATATTATCATCAAAAAACTGGAAAAAAGTGCTGAATATTTCGTTAGCTTCTCTTGTAATGGTAAAGTTGCTTTTTTTGAATTCAATGAGTGTTTTTTCAAACTGCTCTAACTTTTTAATGCTCACCTTATGTTCGTCCATAAAGCCTTGTAATAAGGGATGCATATCTTCATATTTGACTCCCTCAACAACAAGAGACGAGTCATAAGCTTCTGGAGGATCCATTGGGGAATGCTCCTCTAGCTCTCCGCCTTTAAGAGCATTTCTTTGAATGGGATCTAATTCTTTTAATAATTTGTTAATTTTCTTTTTTGAAGGATCAACAATTCGTTTTCCTGTTTTTCTATCAATTATTTTCATGGATAAATGTCGTTATATTTTGGTGTAAATAACGATTTTTATCCTGAAGTAAAACATGATATATCTCATGTTTTTGAGCTAACCATTAAGGATTATCAAACTCTCTTTTCGGGCCTTGGTAGTACCACCAGTTTAAGATAAGACATATCAAATAATAAACAGCAAACCCATACAGTGCATATTCGGCGTGCCCCGCTTTTACTTGCTGTCCAAACACCTTGGGAATAATGAATGCCCCGTACGCTGCAATTGCAGATGTCCACCCTAAAACAGGTCCCGCTTTTTCTTTACTAAAAATGTATGGAATAGTTCTAAATGTAGAGCCGTTTCCGATTCCTGTTGTTAAAAACAAGACCATAAAAGCACCAAAAAATGACCACCAATATACTTCTGGTGTTTCTGTTCCTTTTGCGGCTACAACATAATAAGCTACTATTAAAGCGGCTATGATTTGAAAGATGGTACTCCACATTGTTACTTTTGCCCCACTATTAACTTTGTCTGATAAAATTCCACCTAACGGTCTTACTAAAGCACCCATAACCGGTCCCAAGAAAGCCCAAAGCATTATGTTTGGTGCGTTTGGATTTGCCCATGACGGGTCTAAAGGATTAGAGTAAACAAATATGTCTTGTGCTAATTTTGGAAACACCATTGAGTAACCTATAAAAGAACCGAAAGTCATAGTGTAAATAATGGTCATTATCCAGTTATGCTTATCTCCTAAAATAGAAAATTGCTTTTTAAGATTTCCCTTTATTTCTGCTGGAGTAGCGTGCTTCATTAACAATACAGTTACGATAACTACCACGGGTAAAACTATCCACATTGAGAAGTTTGTCATTCCCCAGTCTGCCCAAGGCAAACCAATTAACATAAACGCACCAAGAGCTGCGGCAAGTAAACCCAATATAACCATGTAAAGTGTTTTGAAAATGCCTTTAGCAGTGTTGGGTAGGCTTGGTGTTCCTGTTGATACGTTGTTCATACCAAAAAACGCCCCTAGGGTGGCGAGAGCTACTAGCGGCACCCATACCCAAGCAGCGTTTTGTAAACCTTCAAAGTAAGCCCCTTTAGCTGTTGCTATAGATCCTGCAGTTCCACCAAACAATGATACTGTTACAACCATAGGTATAAGTTTCTGCATAATCCCTACTCCTAAATTACCTAAGCCTGCATTCATTCCAAGAGCATAACCTTGCATTTTCTTGGGGTAAAAGAAACTGATGTTACTCATCGAAGAAGCAAAGCTTCCGCCACCAAAGCCAGACAACAGAGCCATTACAGCAAAGAACATATACGGTGTGTTAATGTTGCTTAGAGCCATACCTGTACCAATTGCTGGTATTAGTAAAAGACCTGTTGTCACAAAAATGACATTTCTACCCCCTGCTAAGGAAATAAGAAATGAATTGGGCAGCCTTAATGTTGCCCCTGCTAAACCCGCAATAGCTGGTAAAGTATAGTATAGGTTATTTATTTCATTCAGTTTGGTGATGAATTCATCTGAACCAGGAATAAGCCCGTCAGTTAAACCGAAATTAAAACCAAACTCTTTCATATACTTTATCAACACTCCCCACATAATCCATATTGAAAATGAGAGAAGGAGTGCGGGTATAGAAAGCCATAGATTTTTATTGGCAATTTTTTTACCTGTGGAATCCCAAAAACCTTCGTCTTCTACATTCCAATCTTTAATGTTTAATGACATATTTATTTACTTTAGTTAATATTCATGTTTTTATTAATATTCATTTTTAAATGTTTTCTCTGGTGCTTTCAGAAAAATAAGACAGTATAAAAGGCTTAGAGCCGCACCTCCTGAAATGATATAGAAGAAGGTCTTGCCATCTACCATAGAGTAAATAACTAAATACACGACAGCCCCCACATTTCCGTAAGCGCCTGACATACCCGCAATTTGTCCTGTCATACCCCTTTTAATCATTGGGATAATAGCAAACGTGGCACCTTCAGCTCCCTGAACAAACACAGAGCAGGTTATCGTTATCACAATGGCAACAACAAGCCACCATATTCCTTTAAACATAGGGACTATGGTTTGAACTCCATCAATAACCGGTCCATACTTAGCTATAAGCCCCATACAGAAGAAGCCGATAGCAATACCAACCATATAAACAAGCATGGTTCTTTTTCTGTTAGCCATCTTATCAGACAGATACCCTCCTAACGGACGAGCAAAAAGGTTAACAAATGCAAAAGAAGCTGCCACCAAACCTGCAAGGGTAGCGGTCATTATCATATTACCATTTGAATCTGTAAGGTTTTTAAATACGTTTTCAAAAAACATAGGCAACATAGATACTACAGCTAGCTCCGCTCCAAAATTGGCGAAATAAGTACTGTTTAGAGCGGCAACACTACTCCATGGGTATTTTTTATTTTCAAGAATCCCAGCCTTCAGGTCTGGTAAATTAATCTGAAGAATCTTAATGACATGAGCAATATAAATTATTGCTAATAAGGCGTATATAGAATAAAGTGCTATTTCAGGTAAAAAGCGTTGTCCGTTGATTGTTACCTTTCCAATACGCCAAGCTAAAAAGCCCATGGCGCCTACTAAAGGAAATGACCAAACTATATACTGAACCAAATCTCCGTAAGAGGTAACTCTCATAGGCTCTGCTTTTTTTGCAAACTTTATTTCTTTATCCGGTGGGCAATCTTCAACCATAAAGGGGTAGGCAATACCATAAATCAAACACACTAAACCATTGAGGAGTAAAGCGTATCTCCAACCATCATCGGCAAAACCTAGCCAATCTTGAAAAACAGTAATTGCTAACCAAGGTAAAGTCATAGCTGCAAATGCTGATCCAAAATTACCCCAACCAGCATAAAACCCTTCAGCACGACCAATCATATGTTTTGGAAACCAAATTGCCATCATTTTAATTCCAATTACAAAACCAGCACCAATTGTTCCTAATAATAACCTAGAAACCAACAACTGAATAAAGGTATCTCCAAAGGCAAAGAAAAACACAGGTATAGATGCTAAGATCATTAATACAGAAAACACCCGTTTTGGTCCATATTTATCTATCAAAGAGCCTATAATAATTCTTGCTGGGATGGTTAATGCCACATTGCTAATCGCCAGGATTTTTATGTGGTCCTTTGTTAGCCAGTCTATTGAGGCAAGCATAGTTGTTGCAAGAGGGGCCATGTTGAACCAGACAAAAAATGTTAAGAAAAATGCAATCCATGTATAGTGCATTGTTCTAATCCTTGGTTGCTTAAAATCTAATACATTAAACTTTTCCATAATTCGATTATATTAATTAATTTCTCTGTTATTATTTTTTATCAGCCAATAAATTTTGGTGTAAATAACGATTTTTATCCTGAAGTAAAATATGATATATCTCATTTTTATAAGCAGAGTTAACCCCTAATATTGTAGAATATAGAAAAGAAATATGAAAAAAGAAATAATCGCTAAAAAGGTTGAAAAAAGCCAACTAGTAGAGCAAACTTTTGATTTTTGGTTTAACAATAAAGACTCACATATACGCTCCCCCTTTCCGGAATACATCCGCCCAGATTTAAAACGAATAGCCACACAATCTTTTCATAATTGGATCAATGGGCTAAGTAGTGGTGCTGAAAAAGAGCTTAATGATGAGATTATTGGTGAAAAGTTTGAGGAAATTATTTTCGAAGAGGGGCTTAAATTAGTCCTAACTGAGGATGAAAAAATAAGTGTAAACTACCCTTTTTTACCCAAGATAAACGACGAAATAAATTCTGACGACAAGCTGGAAAAAAGTGTTATTATTGATAGGTCTGTTGGCAAAGAGGGTGATCATATTTTTTTAATTGTAACCCTTGAGAAGGTTGCTAATAAAGAGCGTTGGGAAACTAAATTTGAATTACCAAAATAAGCAAGGTTGGGATTGTCTTCAATGGAAATTTCTAAATGACCATATGTGTCGTCCTCATAATATGGCGATATTATATAGCTGCCATCAAAAAGATCTACTCTACTATCTTGTCTGATTTATAGTGGTAGCGTTCGAGAATATCGCCTTGACTGTCCCAATGAATAAATTCTCCGTTTAGTTGGTCGTTTTCGTATTTAGATTGTGTCGCTTTTCGTCCCTGCCTATCATAAGTCGTCCAAATGCCTATTCGTTTCCCTTTATCAAAACGCCCCTCCATTTTCTTTTGTCCGTTTTCGTAATACCACACCCATAAGCCGTTATTTTTGCCTCTTACAAAACCTCCTGTTTTTCGAACCTGTCCGTTATCATAGTTTTTTGGTTGTTCCTGGTTAGAAAAATGAATTATTGACCAGATGATTAAAATAAATGCCGCGATGACTTTATGATAACTATTGTAATTAAATGCTGTCATTTTTAATCGTGTCTAGCGCCTTTAAAAATTCTAAAAATATGCAACAAAGAGGGAAATAGGGCTTCCATGCTTTCTTTCGCTCCTTTTGTAGAGCCTGGTAGGGTAAGTATTAATGTGTCATCTACAACCCCTGCAATTCCTCTTGAGAGCATGGAGTATGGTGTTCGTTCTTGCCCAAATGTTCTTGCCGCTTCCATTATGCCTGGTATTTCTCTATCCAACATGGGGCGAATAGCTTCAGGCGTAATATCTCTAGGTGATAAGCCTGTTCCACCAGTAAATATTAAAAGGTCAATCTTTTTATCCACCTGTGTTTTGGTTATGGATTGAATGTCATTTATCTTGTCGGGGATAACGGTATATTCATGAATTAATACCTCACATTCTTCTAGCTTTTTGATTATCTCTTTTCCTGCCTTATCCTCTTTGTTTCCTGACGAAATACTATCAGAGCAGACCACTACCGCAGCGTTTATGTCTTTTCTGTATTTATCTTTAAAATCTGACCTACCCCCTCTTTTTTCTAATAGCTTTATGTTATTTATTTCTACCCCTTTATCTATAGGTTTAAGCATGTCGTACAAGGTTAGCGCCACCAAAGATGCGCCATGCATAGCTTCCACCTCAACGCCTGTTTTGTATATTGTTTTAACCTCCATATTAATATGGATTTCCATGGCTTTTAGCTCATAAGAAATGTTGGTGTATTCAATGGGTATGGGGTGGCAATCTGGAATGAGCTCAGCTGTTTTTTTCACCCCTAACAAGCCTGCCGCTCTGGCTATCTCTAAAACATTTCCTTTGGGAACAGCCATATTTTTTATCGCCTCAATGGTTTCTTTTTTACTTACCCTTACAATTGCTTGAGCATGAGCGTATCTTAGGGTGGGGTGCTTGTGTGTAATGTCTCTCATAATATCTAATTATTAACTTTCCATTGGTGGGTGTTATCTACAAATATTTCTTTGCCGAAAACAGGAGCCTTTTTCTTTATTTCTTCAACCAAAAAATGCAGTGCTTTAGAAGAGTCTTCTCTGTGTGATGAAGAAACAAAAACAAACAAACAGACCTGACCCACCTCAACAATATTTAGGCTGTGATAAATGTGTAAACAAACTAAGTCGAACTTTTTAAAAGCGGCCTCTCTTATGGTGTTAAGCTCTTGTGTGGCCATCTCTTCATAGGCTGAATAATCAATTGCTTTTACTTTTTTACCATCTATAATATCAGCCCTTACTTGCCCTAAAAATATTTGATGGGCACCAATAGTCGTTTTGCTTTGGTGTTTTGAAATTGACTGAGCAATAAAGTCTGCCTGTATAGGGCCGTCAACAAATGGTGTTTTTCTTTTTTTTGTGTGTGTTTCTATTGACATAATGTTCTGTTTTAGTGTTTGGAAGCTCGCTAACCCAAGCAAAAATGCCGCCTTTTAAATTATATGCATTGGAGTAATGGGCTGTTTTTTGAAGGCTTAAAAGTGCTTGGCGACTTCGCGTTCCACTTTGGCAATACACTACAGTAAAAGTGTCTTTTTGTATATCTGAAAGCGGAATTTTAAGCTGCTCTAATATTTTAATTTTGGGTTGCTCGTTTTTACTTCGCACGTCAACAAACTGAATTTTTTGCCCATTTTTTAAGCGTTCTAGTAACTCTTTCGGCTTAATTTCTTTTATTAAATTACAGGGGGTTGAAAAATCACGCTTGTTAAATTCTTTAATTGAAAAAGGTGTGTGTTCCTTCTTTTTCAAATCAATTAACCTTGTTTGATTGGTTAATGTATTAATCAACATTATTTTTCCGGAAAGCGGTTGACCTATATGTAGTATCAGCTTAATAACCTCGTTGGCTTGGAGACTGCCAACTATTCCAGCTAACACCCCCAACACTCCGACTTGGGAACAGTTGTTGTTTTCTACTGGTGACTCCGGAAATAAGCATCGATAGCTTGGACCATCTTTGTAGTTAAAAACAGATATCTGACCCTCGTATTTGTATATAGAGGCAAAAGCAATCGGCTTTTTTGTAAGTATAGAGGCATCATTGATAAGGTAGCGACTTTCGTAATTATCTGTGGCGTCAACTATAATATCATAGTCTTTAAATAGGGTAATTGCGTTATGTTGGTTAAGTCCTTCTGGGTATGCTTCAATGCAAATATGAGGGTTGAGTTCGGTTGCTTTTTCTTTAGCAACAATAGCTTTGTTTCTGCCCAAGGATAAGTGAGTAAATAATATTTGTCGTTGCAGGTTGCTCTCCTCAACTACGTCAAAATCAACAACCCCGATCTTGCCTACCCCAGCGGCTGCTAGGTATTGCAAAACAGGGCATCCCAAACCCCCAGCACCAATTATTAATACTTTAGCTTTTTGTAATTTTTCTTGACCAATATATCCTATTTCGCTTAGCAAAATATGACGACTATATCGGTTTTTTTCTTGATCTGTTAGTCCCATATTTTTATTTTTAGCCACCAGCAAAGGGGGGTAATAACGCTATTTCGTCTTGGTCTTTTAATGTTGGATTATTTTCTGTTATTGTTTGATTGTGAGTAAACTTATAGATTGCGGTTTTTAGTGGTTTGTATTTTTTTAATAATACGTCATGAAGTTTGTCCATGCTTTGGTTTTCTTTCAATACAATTACTTCCTGTCTACAAAAAGTAATCTCTGCTATAGAGCCAAAATAATTAACAGTAATGTTTGTGTTTTTCATAGTCTTCGGGGGTGTTAATGTTGATTAATAGTTTTTCATGAAAAAAAGGTAAGTCGTCGCTTAGTTCTACTGTTTTCACATTCAATAAAGGAAGCGCGTCTTTTACCCTTAGTTTTTTTTGTTCAAGTAGGTTTTTAAACACGACCAAACAAGATGATTTATATATCGCTGTAAGAGGGTATGTTTTGCCTTTGTAGGAGGGCACAACAGCCTCATAGCCATTAGATTGGGTAATCAAAAACGAGATTAGTTCTGGGGTTATAAACGGGCTATCACAGCTTACAAAAATATTCCACTCAGTGTTTGATATTGACAGTCCGTTACATATACCCGAAATGGGTCCGCTGTTTTTTATTTGGTCCGAAAAGACGGGGTAACCAAAGTGGTTAAAGTTATCGTTGTTCGCTAATATGAAAATGGGTTTAGCGTGAGGTAATAAGGCTTGAATTACATGTTCTATCATTGGTTTTCCATTGTGACTCAACATCCCTTTATCCACGCCCATACGCCTACTTTCTCCACCTGCCAAAACAAAACCTGTAACAAATTGACGATCTATCATACTAAAATAAGTTTTATGCTTGCTATAGCTAACACAAAGGCCAAGACATAACTAAGCTTGTGATTATTAAATTTCATACTTCCAAAATAACCTCCCAAAAGCCCCCCTACGACAGCTAGTGATAAAAATAATGGCATTTGATGGTCTATTATGAATTGTCCGCTCCATAAGATTCCCGTAAGAGCTGCTGCTGAATTAACCCAAATAAATAATGCTGAAACCGCTGCTGTTGACTTCATTTCCCCCCACTTAAACAACAAAATTACAGGGCTTAAAACGATGCCACCACCAATACCTATCATTCCTGAAAATAAGCCTATTATAGCTCCTATAACCAGCCCTTGCCAAAGTTTTAGTTCCTTTATTGACTTACTTTCTTTGCCAAAAAATCCTAAAAGACGAAAGATTGAAAACAACAGTAGTATCGCTAATATTTGTTTGTATAGCGTAATGTTTATGTTTATTAGTCCACCCAAAAAAGCTGCAGGAACAGATGTAATGGCAAAAGGATAAAATAAACGCCATTTGAAGTGTTTCGATTGATAAAAATAATAAAAAGAAACGCCCGCAACAAATAAATTTAAAATCAATGCGGTTGGTTTCATTACGCTAACGGATATCCCAAATATTGCCATAAGAGCAAGGTAACCACTAGCACCTCCGTGACCGACAGATGCGTATAAAAAAGCTACCAACGGGAGAAGTATGTAAAACAAATCAGATAACTCCATTTTAAAACTCTTTTAGTTGTTTTTCAAATTTTTGACTTAAATACTGGTTGTGCTTACCGCTCAGTTCCTCAAAAAGTTTAATCGCTTTATGTCCATATTCTGTTAAGGTTGTTCCCCCTCCATCTTTTCCGCCTGAACATTTTTTTACTAATGGTTGAGATGAGGTTTCGTTCATTGATTTTACCAGTTTCCACGCTTTTAAATAAGACATATTCATTGACTTTGCTGCTTTGGAAATAGAGCCTAACCTATTGATAGCGTGTAATAAAGCCACCCGACCCTCTCCTAAAAAAGTGCCTTCTTTACCCACAACCCACAATCTGCTTTTTACTGTTAGATGTTTCATAGAGCGTTATATTAAATAGAATACAACGTTCAAATTTATGTTTATGTGAATGATTAAAAGATGATATAAGTCATATAAATCATGCGCTTGGAAGTATGTATGTGATTAGCTTATCCCCTGCTTTGATTTCTTGCTCATGACCAGGCAAATAAACTAAAGCGTTGGCTAGTGAAAAGGTGTGAAGCATGGCTGAGCTTTGTCCCTCTAATAAATGAACCTCGTTTTGGTTGGCTTTAGCCTTTAAAAATTGGGGTCTTATTCCCTTTTTTGTAAAGTTGTTTCGTGAAATCAATTCTCTTTTTTCTAGTTCACCACCTGACACACCACTCATCTTTTTAATTGCAAAAAGAACATATTGGTAATAACATACTAATGATGCTGATGGATTTCCTGGTAAACCAAAAAATAGGGTTTTATCCTTTTTTCCGAAAAACAAGGGTTTTCCTGGCTTTTGATTTACCTTATAAAAAAGCTTTTTAACGCCAATTTTTTCAAGTGCTGTTTCTACATAATCGTAATCTCCAACCGATATTCCTCCGCTTATTAAGACAATGTCCGAATCTTTTGATGCTAACTCTAATTCTTTTATCGTGCTATCTAGGTCGTCTTTTACCCAAGCGATTTTACTTGCCTTATATCTGCTTGTTTTTAGCGCTGAGCTTAACATCTGTGAATTGCTTTCGTATATTTTTCCTTGATCTAGTTTTTCTGTTGGACGGCTCAGCTCATTGCCTGTAACAACTATGCTGATAGTGGGCTTTTTATATGCTTTTATCCTTGTAATTCCTAGTGCCGACAAAAACCCTATTCCTGCAGCGTTTATTAACGTGCCCTTACTTAGTGCTAAGTCGTCTTTTTTTATTTGTTCGCCAATTGTCCGAATGTTTTCTCCTAAAGCAGGATGTTTTTCGAGCTTTATACGTTTACCGTTCGCAGTAACTTTTTCTTGCATAACAACCGCACTAGCTCCTTTGGGAATCATTGCTCCTGTAAAAATTCGAACACACTCTCCCTGCTTTAGTTCTGTGCTATTGAAATCTCCAGTTTTTACTTCTGCTGCCAATTTAAATTCTATAGTTGGTTGGGCTGAAAAACAAACGGCGTAACCATCCATAGCTGACTGGTTAAATGATGGTAAATTTATTGGGCTGAAAACATCTTGTGAAAGAACAAAGCCTAAAGAATCGGTTGTGTGTAAAACATCTTCTTTGAGTATTGAGATGTGTTTACTTATTAGTGATTTGGCTTCTTCAATAGTAATCATAAGAAAAGTGTTTTACTTAATAATTTCTCAACAGCTATTAACGAAACCAAATGTACAAATTATGTTTTCACAACTATTATTTATAAATACTTTTTAGTAAGTCTTCATTTGAAGTTTCATTTCGTTTATGAGTTCATTTAAATAAAAAGCCTCCTAAAAGGAGGCTTTTCTGTACTCGAGGCGGGACTTGAACCCGCACGAACATTGCTGTTCATTGGATTTTAAGTCCAACGTGTCTACCAATTCCACCACTCGAGCAATTGAGCGAAAGACGGGAATTGAACCCGCGACCCTCACCTTGGCAAGGTGATGCTCTACCCCTGAGCTACTTTCGCGCGAATGCAAATTTAAAATATTTTATGATACTATTATCTATTTTGATCCTTACTTATTTATAATTGGGATCCTAAATTTTCTCATATTGAATAACTAACTCTCCTGCATTATGAGGAGGTTTATAATAAACAAAACCATGTTTATCACATACTTGATTAATAATTTTAGCCTGAAGGGCAGGTGAGTTTCCAGTAATTACTGTTAATTCTACACTTCCTTTAGCTGAATTTAAAAGCATGATTTCTTCAACTTTGTCTACAGCCTCATTATGATTTATTCCATGTAAATCAACTTTCATCTTCAATTTCTTTTTTAATTTGATTAAGTTTTAACAAAGCTTCAATAGGACTTAAACTTTCTATATCTAAATCTCTTATAATTTTTTTTATCTCTTGCATTTTTGGATCCTCTATATCAAAAAAACTAAGCTGAAAATCATCTGAATTATTATCACTTTTTTTAGGAGATCCATTTGCTCTTTCCATAGTTCCTAATTTTTTTACAGCTGATGACAACACTGTTTTTGGTATACCAGCCATTTTTGCAACATGTATTCCAAAACTATGAGCACTTCCTCCCCTTTCTAGTTTTCTTAAAAAGATTACATCATCTTTTAATTCCTTGACCGATACATTAAAGTTTTTTATTCTTTTAAAAGAACTTTCCATCTGATTAAGTTCATGATAGTGAGTAGCAAAGAGAACCTTTGGCCTGTCTTTATGTTCATGCAAATACTCAGCTATAGCCCAAGCTATAGAGATCCCATCATATGTGCTTGTCCCTCTTCCTATTTCATCTAATAAAATTAAACTAGATTTTGTAAGATTATTTAAGATTGAAGCTGTTTCATTCATCTCAACCATAAATGTAGATTCTCCCATAGATATATTATCACTCGCCCCTACTCTTGTAAATATTCGATCAACTATACCAAATGTCATTTCCTCTGCTGGCACAAAACTACCAATTTGAGAAAGCAAAGTAAGCAAAGCTGTTTGTCTCAGAATTGCAGATTTACCAGACATATTTGGTCCAGTAATCATAATTATTTGCTGTTTTTTATCTAACAAAACACTATTTGGCACATAGGACTCTCCAAAAGGGGTATTTTTCTGTAATACAGGATGTCTTCCATTTTTTATACGGATTATTTGATCCTTAGAAATTTTTGGGCAGGTATAATCAAATCTACTAGCCTCTGTAGAAAAAGAATTCAGCACATCTAATTCTGAAATAAGATTAGCTATTTCTTTAAGATCAACTAAACATTTCTGGAGTTTATCTAATAATTCTATATATATTTTATTCTCTATAGCCTTAATTTTCTCTTCTGCAGTCAATATTTTTTCCTCATATGATTTTAGTTCTTCTGTTATATATCTTTCAGCATTAACTAAAGTTTGCTTTCTAATCCACTCTTCTGGAACTTTATCCTTATGAGTGTTTCTAACTTCTATATAGTACCCAAACACATTATTAAAAGATATTTTTAAAGAAGGTATTTTAGTTTTTTCAGTTTCTCTTTCTAGTATTTGATTCAAATATTCTTTCCCTGACTCATGAATTGATCTAAGCTCATCAAGTTCTTTAGAAAAATTATCAATTATTACGCTTCCTTTATTTATTTGAACTGGTGCTTCTTGATTCAGCGTTTTAAATATTAAATCAAAATGCTTTTTAGTTTTAGGAATTCTTTTGCCAAAATTTTTTAAATCTTTAGACTTTGAACTCCCTAAAACTTTTTTTATTTCAGAGACCCTCATTAACGAATATCCTAATTGAACTAACTCTCTAGGGTTAACTCTATATGTTGCAATTTTTGTCATTACCCTTTCAATATCTATAAGATGATCAAAATTATACATTAAGTCCTCTGACATATCTTGATCTTTTACTAGTGATTTAACTATATCTTGTCTTCTTTTAATCTCTTTCTCTTTAACTAGAGGAAATGCTATCCAATTTTTAATTTTCCTTGAACCCATAGAGGTTATTGTATTATCAATAGTATCAGCCAGATTATATCCTCCTGGTAAATTTGAATTAAATAATTCAAGATTTCTAATTGTAAACCTATCCATCCAAACATAGTCATCAGGGTAAATTTTTTGAATACGATTAATGTGAGATAGTTTGTTATGCTCTGTATCATTTAGATAATGAATTATTACTCCTGCAGCAATTTGACCTAAATCCTGACTAACAATTCCAAAACCCTTTAAGCTTGAAGTATTGAAATGAGTAAGCAGTTTATTTTTTGCATAAGATTCTTCAAAAACCCAATCATCTAAAAAGAAAGGGTTATATAAATTATCAAATAATTCTTGAAATATTTTTTTTGATGGCTTGGGCACTAATATTTCCTTTGGAGCATAATTAGTTAATAATTGATCTGCTAGCTTAACTGATCCTTCCGCCATATAAAAGTCTCCAGTTGAAACATCGATAAAAGATATTCCGCATTTATCTTTTAAGAAACAGATTGATGCTAAATAGTTATTTTCTTTTTGCTCTAAAACTCCATCGGTTAATACTACTCCGGGAGTTACAATTTCAGTAACTCCTCTTTTAACAATTTTTTTTGCAAGTTTTGGATCTTCTAGTTGATCACAAATTGCAACTCTGTATCCAGCTTTTACAAGCTTAGGCAAATAATTTCCTATTGAATGGTGAGGAAATCCAGCAAGTTCAGTTTCACTTGTAGAGCCAGCTCCTCTTTTTGTTAAAACGATTCCAAGAATTTTTGATGCTACAACTGCATCATTTCCAAAAGTTTCATAAAAGTCTCCTACTCTAAATAATAATATTGCATCTGGATACTTTGATTTAATATCATTGTATTGTTTCATTAAAGGTGTTACTTTTGAAGCTTTCGTCACAATATTTGCATTTCTACTAAAGTAGATATTTTTATTTTTACTTATATGCGTAAATTAAAAAATACAGAGTTAAATAGAAAATCAATTGAAGAATTTAAAAAAGCAGAAAAAACTCCTGCTATAGTTATATTAGATAATATTAGGAGTATCCACAATGTAGGGTCAATATTTAGAACCTCAGATTCTTTTTTGATTAAAAAGGTGTTTATCTGTGGTATAACTGCAACCCCAGAAAATCAAAGGATGGGAAAAACTGCTTTAGGATCAACAGATTCTGTGGATTGGGAGTATATGAAAGAGCCAAAAGAATTAATAAATAAACTTGAAAAAGATAATGTAATAATTGTTTCTGTAGAACAAGCTGATCAATCAATTAAAATTCAAGATTTTAAACCAGTCGATGGATTTAACTATGCTTTTGTATTTGGTAATGAAGTTGATGGTGTTAGAGATGAATTTATTAAAGCTTCAAAACACGTTCTTGAAATCCCTCAAGCAGGAACCAAACATTCTCTTAATGTTTCTGTAGCAGCAGGGGTTGTTTTATGGGATTATTATAAAAAATGTGGTCTAGATAATACTTAGTGAAGTTTTTATAGGAATATCATCATCATTAGAACATTCCAATAATTCTTTAACAGATTTTAATAATATTGGATGCACAAAATCACTGGCGATCTCACTTAATGGAACTAACACAAAATTTCTTAACTGTAACCTTGGATGAGGAATTATTAATTCTTTTTGATTTACTATTTTATTTGAGTAAAAGATAATATCAATATCCATTTCTCTAGACTTCATTATTTCTGAATCCCTTTTTCTTCCAATTTTCTCTTCAATATTATTTATTGAGAATAAAAGCTTATCAGGAGAAAGTTCAGATTTAATAGCTATACATAGGTTTAAAAATTTTCCTGATTCAAAACCCCAAGATTTAGTCTCATATATTTTAGATATTGAAGTAATCACCCCTATATCTTCTCTAATCAACTTAAGAGCTTCTTTTATTTGAGAATAACGATTACCTTTGTTACTGCCTATTGATAAATAAATCTTACTCATAAATTTGAAAATACTATGAAAACTAATCAAATTTCTCTTGCTAATAAAATTTATCTAATTCTAGCAGGATTATTTATAACCTCTCTAGTAGCTTCTAATCTAATTTTTACAAAAATATTTTACTGGTATCCTTTTGATATTAATATATATGGTGTTAAACTTTTTGAGTTATCTGTTGGGATACTACCCTATCCTCTTACTTTTTTGATAACAGATTTAATCTCTGAAATTTATGGTAAAAGGAAAGCTAATCAGGTAGTAACAACCGGTATTTTTGCCTCAATTTTTTCAATATTACTAATTCTAATATCTAGCCAAGTTCCAGCTATAGATGCATCTCCTATTAATGATGAGATATTTAATCAAGTTTTTTTAAATGCTCCTTTAGCGGTACTTGCATCAATGCTTACATACCTAATTGCTCAATATATTGACATTAGAATCTATCATTTTTGGAAAAATTTTACTAAGGGGAAACATCTTTGGTTAAGAAATAATTTTTCAACTTTCACCTCTCAATTTATAGATACATTTACAATCGTATCATTGTTAATTATTTTTGAAATTTTACCAAGTGATAAGTTTTTAGTTCTTGTTATTTCTGGGTTTTTATTTAAAGTTATAGTCGCAATTTTAGATACTCCACTTTTATACTTTTTTGTATGGCTATTTAGAAAAAAGTTTGATTTAAAAGTTGGTGAAGAAATTAAAATGGATTAGAGTTTGGAAGGAAAAATAAGAATAAATAAATTTTTAAGCGAGGTTGGATTCTGCTCTAGAAGAGGAGCTGATAAAATCATTTCACAAGGTAGAGTTTATATTAATGGAGAGATTGCTGTTTTAGGCTCAAAAGTTAATAGAGACGATTTAATAAAAGTTGATGGAGAATTAATAAGTAATCAAGAAGAAAAAGTATATCTAGCATTTAATAAACCTGTTGGAATTGAATGTACTGGAAATCAAAAAGTAAAAAACAATATTATAGATTATATAAATTTTAATAAAAGGTTGTTTACAATAGGAAGAATAGATAAGGATAGTGAAGGTTTAATATTATTAACAAACAATGGTGATATCGTAAATAATGTATTAAGAGCTGAAAACAAAAATGAAAAGGAGTATTTGGTTACTCTAAACAAAAAAATTGATAAAGATTTTATTCAAAAAATGAGAAGTGGAGTAAGAATTATGGGTAAGCTTACAAAAAAATGTTATGTTGAAAAAACTTATGAAAATAAGTTTAAAATAGTTCTAACTCAAGGGTTAAATAGACAAATTAGAAGAATGTGTAATGCTCTTGGATATAGGGTAACCAAACTAAAGAGGATTAGAGTTATGGATATTAAACTTGACACTAAAGTTGGTGAGTATAGATTTCTTAATGAAAGTGAGGTAAAACAATTATTTTAGCCCAATTTCTACTACATATCCTTCGTTAGATCTAACATTAAATACAGTTGAGTCTTCAAAAATTAAATATTGCCCTTTAACACCAACCAACTTGCCATTTATTTCATTAGATTTCTTTAGGCTCTTAGATTTAACAGATTTCGGATAATCCAAGACATTATAATTAAATTTATATACCTCATCATTTCCTGATTTATATTTTTTTAAGTCATTGGATAATTTATCAAGAGCATTCTTTTTTTCATTTATTAGATCTACTTTATTAATTTCATTGGTTAGCATTTTTCTCCAATTTGTTTTATCAGAGTAATCTTCTTTCAATTCAACTTCAGCTAAACCTGCTAAATATCTATTAGGTAATTCAAGAAGTATAATTGACTCCACAGCACCTTGATCTATCCATCTAGTTTGCATATTTTTCACTCTTGTCACACCAACTTTGAGGCCACTGGTCATAGAGAAATATAGGATATGCGGCTGTAATTGCATTTCTTTTTCAAAATCAAGATCTCTATCTTCCTGATCTAGATGAGCTTTGCTTAACTCTGGTCTCATAACCCAATCTCCAGACTTTGGTGACTCAAAAAAACATTTTTTACAAAACCCATTAGCGAAAATCTCAATATTGCCGCTACATGACAAACAACAATATCCTTTTTTTGAAATATGAATTTCCTTATTAATAGCCTGATTCATTAATATAAAATTTGATTCAAACTCTAGAATGTACCTAATAGGGTTATCATTAATACTTGTCATCTTTTGCAAAACTCCCGAGAACATTATATTTTTATTTATAATAAATATATATAATCCATGCCAATTCCTTTATTCAATTCTGTAGCTTCTTGGTTTTTAAAAAAAAGAATTCATCAAATTGAATTATTTAGAAAATTTCCTAATGAAGTTCAGCAAGAGGTTCTTAGAAAACTATTGGTATATAATATTGATACTGAGGTTGGGAAAAAATATGATTTTAAAAGCATTAAAAGCTATAAAGATTTTAACAATAGATTAGATGCTGTTTCCTATGAAGATATAAGTCAATCTATTGAAAGAATGAGGAAAGGGGAACAGAATATTTTTTGGAGCACTCCAATAAACTGGTTTGCAAAGTCAAGTGGAACTACTAATGCAAAGAGTAAGTTTATCCCTATTAGCTATGAAAGTCTTGATGATTGCCATTATAAAGCTGGAAAGGATATGCTATCCTTATATTTTAACAATAATGAAAACTCTAAACTTCTAGAGGGGAAATGCCTTAGGCTAGGTGGATCAAAAGAAATCTATGAAAAAAATAACAGCTATTATGGTGATTTATCTGCAATAATAATTGACAATCTTCCTTTTTGGGCAGAATTAAGCAGTACACCCAGTCAAAAAGTTTCACTGATTCCTGAGTGGGAAGAAAAAGTAAAAGCAATAATAAATGAATCATTAAATCAAAACGTAACGAGTTTTGCTGGAGTTCCTTCTTGGATGATGGTTCTACTTAATAATGTACTTAAACAAACCAAAAAGGATAATATACTTGAAGTGTGGGAAAATAGTGAAGTTTATTTTCATGGAGGAGTAAATTTCGAACCCTATAGGTCGTTATTCAAAGAAATGTTTCCATCAAAAAAATTCAAATATTTTGAAATATATAATGCTTCTGAAGGTTTTTTTGGAATTCAAGATCAAAATTATTCCTCCGAGTTACTACTTATGCTAGATTATGGTATATTTTATGAGTTTATACCAACTAATAATACAGATAAAATAATCCCTCTAAGCGACGTAGAACTTGATGTAAATTATGCTATAGTAATCACTACTAATTCAGGATTATGGAGATATAAAATGGGAGATACAATTAAGTTTACTTCATTAAACCCCTATAGGATAAAAGTTTCAGGAAGAACGAAACATTTTATTAATGTGTTTGGAGAAGAATTAATAATAGAAAATGCAGAAGTTGCATTAGCTAAAGCTGCTGAAACAAATAATTGTAAGGTTAAAGATTATACTGTAGCTCCAATATTTATGAGTTCAAATGATATAGGTAGTCATGAGTGGTTAATTGAGTTTTCCGATGAACCTAAGGATTTAGAGAATTTTACAAAAACTCTTGATAAAAATTTAAAAAATACAAATTCAGACTATGAGGCAAAAAGATATAAAGATTCAACTATGAAGATGCCAAAAGTTGTTAAAGCAAGACCCAGTCTGTTTTATGATTGGCTAGCTTTAAAAAAGAAACTAGGAGGACAAAATAAAATTCCAAGACTTTCAAATTCTAGAGATTACTTGGAAGAATTAAAATCTTTAAATTAAGAAACTGCTTTCAAATATACCATGTCTATCATTTGTAACTTTTGATCAGCATAGACTCTAGTTACTTTAAGATCTTTAACTCCAGTATTAGGAAGATTAAACATTGCATCATTTAGAATAGCTTCACATAAATTTCTTAAGCCTCTTGCTCCTAAATTATATTCCATTGCTTTATCAACTATATAATCTATTGCACTAGGAGTAATAGAAAAACTTATACCATCCATTTCAAATAGTTTCTCATATTGTTTTATTAAAGCATTATTAGGAACTGTCATTATATCTCTAAGAGCATCTTTTGAAAGGGGATTTAGGAAACTCAATACAGGAAGTCTTCCTATAATTTCAGGGATAAGACCGTATGTTCTAACATCATGAGGATTAATATATCTTAAAACATTACCCTCTTCTTCTAGAAGTTTATATTCTTTTGACATTTTAAAACCTATTGACTGAAGGTTCAGTCTTGTTTTTATAATTTTTTCAATTCCATCAAAAGCTCCTCCGGCTATAAAAAGTATATTAGAAGTATTCAGTTCAATAAATTTTTGATCTGGATGTTTTCTTCCCCCTTTTGGCGGAACATTTACCTTAGTTCCTTCTAGAAGTTTTAATAATGCTTGCTGAACTCCTTCACCTGAAACATCTCTAGTAATTGAAGGGTTATCTCTTTTCCTTGCAATTTTATCTATTTCATCAATAAAGACAATTCCATTTTCTGCCTTTTTAACATCAAAATCTGCAGCCTGTAATAACTTGCTTAAAATACTTTCAACATCTTCGCCAACATATCCCGCTTCAGTTAAAACAGTAGCGTCAACAATAGCTAATGGAACTTTTAATAATTTTGCAATTGTTTGGGCTAACAAGGTCTTCCCAGTTCCTGTAGGTCCAGCTAATAAAACATTACTTTTTTGAATATCTATTTCATCTTCTGACTTATCTTGAAGTATTCTTTTATAATGGTTATAAACAGCCACTGATAATACTTTTTTTGCTCGGTCTTGACCGATAACATATTTGTCAAGAAAATATTTTATCTCTTTAGGGGTTTTTAAATCAAAATTACTTGAATCTAATTGATGGCTTGATTCATCATCTTTTAATATAATGTCAGCTTGAGAAATACATATATCACAGATGTGTGCATCTAAACCAGCAATTAAAAGTTTTGTTTGTGATTTTGTTCTTCCGCAAAAAGAACATAGAATTTCTTTTTCACTCATACTAAATTAGATTAGGACCTCATCAACCATTCCATATTTAAGTGCTTCTTCAGATTTCATCCAGTAGTCTCTATCACTGTCAGAGGCTACTTTCTTTAAACTTTGACTGCTATGCTTAGAAATAATTTTGTACAATTCATCCTTTAGCTTTAGAATCTCTCTAGCTGTAATTTCAATATCAGCAGCTTGACCTGAAACTCCTCCGAGTGGTTGGTGAATCATCACTCTTGAATGTTTAAGTGCAGATCTTTTACCCTTCTTACCAGCGCATAATAAAATTGCTGACATAGATGCAGCACAGCCAGTACATATTGTGGCAACATCAGGCTTGATAAATTGCATTGTATCGTATATGCCCAGACCAGCATAAACTCCTCCTCCAGGAGAATTTATATATAACTGAATATCCCTTGAAGAATCTGTACTTTGAAGAAAAAGCAATTGAGCTTGAATAATATTTGCAACATTATCAGTAATAGAAGTTCCTAAAAACATTATTCTATCCATCATAAGTCTTGAGAAAACATCCATTTGAGCAACGTTTAATTGTCTTTCTTCAATAATGTATGGTGTCATACTACTAACTATCTTTTCATAGTATAGCGAGTTAATACCATGATGCTTTATAGCATAATTTTTAAATTCTTTAGAGTAATCCATTTTTTCTATTTCATTGTATTGGTCCAAAAATAGTCAAATACATATGTAAATAAAAATATTATGCTAAATTTGCAGCTTATAATTAGTAACCAGGGTCGAGTACCCTAAATATTAATATGTTATGGCAGTAAAAATTAGACTTCAAAGACACGGTAAAAAAGGTAACCCAATATATTGGATAGTAATTGCAGATGAGAAATCAAAAAGAGATGGAAAATATATTGAAAAATTAGGTACATATGACCCTAATACTAATCCAGCATCAATAGAATTAGATTTTGATTCTTCTGTAAAGTGGTTAGAAAAAGGGGCTCAGCCAACAAATACAGCAAAGGCAATTCTTTCTTATGAAGGTGTCTTACTTAGAAAACATTTAAATCTTGGTGTACAAAAAGGTGCTTTCACAGAAGAAGAAGCAAAGAAAAGATTTGATGAATGGAAAAAGGGGAAAGGTGCAAAAATTGAGAAAAAGATTGAAGATCTTGAATCTACATTAGAGTCTAATAAAAAAGAAGCTCGTAAAAGAGAAGAAGAATATAGCAAGAAAAGATCAGAAGAGTCCAAGGCTAAAGAAGAAGCTAAGGCTGAAGAAGCTAAGGCGGCTGAGGAAACTGCTCCGGCTGAAGAAGAAACTCCGGCTGAAGAAGAAGCTCCGGATGAAAAAGCTAAGGCGGCTGAGGAAACTGCTCCTGAAGAAGAAGCTAAGGCTGAAGAAGCTCCGGATGAAAAAGCTAAGGC
>Ga0208521_1000253_pt1 | contig 36663 bp, 36 predicted proteins | sample ETNtaG_24_FD_185754 | JGI IMG/M metagenome (GOLD analysis project Ga0208521, IMG submission 185754) | Marine microbial and viral communities from oxygen minimum zone, Eastern Pacific Ocean - ETNP201306SV47 (SPAdes) (version 2) | ecosystem: Environmental > Aquatic > Marine > Oceanic ... | reverse complement strand
TAGCAATGAATTGACCCATGGAGTAAGTGGCAATAATCACGGTTGCAATGGCAGTGGTGGCACCCAGATTTTGAGCGTAGAACAAGAAAGTGGGTAATACCAAGCCAAACCCAACTGTGGAAAGCCCAGTAATCAAGCAAAGAATAAGCATCTAACTAGATGAGAGAGGGACCGTATCAAGCACCCATCCTTTTTGTTGGTTTCTGTCTGGTGATGGAATAACAAATGCTTTCTTACCAAGATGCTTGTTAACCTCATTGCTATCTATTTTCCAACCTTTTTTCTTCCAGCCTTTAAGTAATTTTCTGTATTTTATACAAGGCTCATCAGCAGGAACCAGGAGCTCTTTGCTATTGGTAGCGGGTGTCAACACTGGGTCAAGTTGTTCAAGAATTACGATATCTTGTTTTGCAATCACCATACAACGATCCGCAATCGCCTTATCCATATTTGCATCGAGCATCATTTTCCTCATATTGATCAAGAAAATCCTGACATGGTTCTGTTCTACAGGACATTCAAACATGTATTGCCTAAACTCTGAATTTTCATTGAAGACAATATAAGTCCACATTTGATTGGGGCCAACAATCCCAGAGCCTGCCATTCTCTGATCACTCTCCTCTTTTATTTGTGGACCCTCTTTTGTAGATGCAGGCGAATTGAAGGCATGCCAAAACCCAAATCCCCATTGTTTCTGCCCAAACATATTCTCAACAAAATCAAGCTGGTTGACTTTGTAGTCATCCTCCTTGCCCTCGTGTCCATGGGTAGGATGGACAAATTCATTGTGAGCAGCATCAAGACCATTCTCTATAGAGCGTTCAAAATTCATATCTGCTTCATAGGTTAACCAATTGCCCCGCCAATTCTGCTCATCATCCAATTCATTCACTGGCATAATGGGCGGTCTTTCCTGCTCTTCTAAATCACCCAGGAAAGCAAAAACAATGCCATATCGTTCCTCAGTTGGATAGGCATCCACTCGTGCTCTTACTGGAATTTTTGCATCTTTACCCAATGATGGAATTCGGTGGCAATGTCCTTCACCATCAAATCGCCAACCGTGGTATGGACATTGAATGCAATTCTCTTTGATGATGCCCCCAGACAGTGCTCCACCTCGATGAGGACAGATATCACTTAGAGTGTTCGCTTTACCTTTCGAATCCCTGAATGCTACAAAGTTTTGTCCCAGCATTCTTACACGAATGGGAGCATCTTTTAATTCCTTGCTCAGGAGTACTGGATACCAAAAATTTATATACATTCTAATTGTTTATCATCGTTCTACATTCATATTAGAAGAATTGACTATTGCAATAATATTAATAACAATCTTTACACTGGGAGATCAAATATTATATCGAATTTATGATTTTACGTCCTGTCTGATTCATCAGACATAGGCTATAATTGCATAGATTTTTTTAACATTGAAAGATACTTAGGATTTGAATTATGGAAGAAAATAGAAAACCAAATAACACAGATAACAAAAAAGATGGACCTCCTGTGAGTGCTATGAAACCAGAAAATTTAGCTCCACCAACAGGAATGGAAGGAAGGGAGGCAGATTTAGCTACAGCGATGCAAGTACTGGTAAAAACAATAAAAATGCAAATGCCCTACCCTCATGATACAAATGATGCCTTGCTGAAGGCACACCTAAATACTATTCAGTTTGCAAAAAATAAAGGACTTCTAGAAGAGCTGGTAGCACACGATCTTGAAACCATGAAACCTTTGCTTGAACGATCCAAAGCTATGATAGAAAAAACCGGCAATAAAGAACTGGCATTGATTATGAATTTCGAACGCACAGGTTGTCATTTCCAGATGATATTGGAAACAAAGAATGAACCGGGGAAACGGACATTTATTTTTCCTTTTAAAAAAGTATTGAATGCAGCTAAAAGATTGGGTCAATTCGATCTCACTGAAGAAGAGATTCTAGAAAGCTGGTGGAAGCCCCGTTATCTTAATTATGCTCAGGCTATGGGAGTGGAATTTAAAATCTCTGATCTGGATAAAAACGGCACTGTTACAGTTGCATTGGTAGATTGAATCAATAATCTGTTGGTTGACTAGCACTAAGACTTCTTGAAACACAACAGGAATCGACTGGTTTGATCCCTGATCCCCTTTTCAAAAACCATTGAAGTTAAATCATCTTCTGGGTTCTCAAAAAGATTGGATTCTTTGTCCAAAATAAACCCAGCCCTCAGAATCTCATCAATAACAAATTCTTTTTCAATGCGATGAATCTCTTGACAATCATCTTTACCTTGACCGGGTCTGGCATGATGATCCAATATTCCATAAATGCCAGCATCTCTTAAGGTATTAAAAATACTTGTATTCATGCGATCCCTATCGACCCCTGTCCAGACTGCATCATGATAGGTCATGATATTAAATATCTTATCCAAGTGACCTGGGAAATTAGGCGACTCCATGTCTCCAACAACTGGAATTAGATTGGATTGTGGAAATTCTTCGAGTCTTTTTTCAATTGGATTGCCTTTCCAGCGTTTAACACTCATTGGCGACGTATGAGCAATAACCATTCCATTTTCTCCCACTGCATGTGCTGCAATTGATGAAAAATAACCTCTTCCAGCATTGAGTTCTCCAATCTTGTCTCCTTCCTTTACATCAAAGAACCTTAGAACCTCGCCTGGTTTTCTTAATGAATCTCTTTCCTGATCACTTGCAGGTCTATTCTTGCTGCTGACTGCCTTTTGAATATGGGTCGGTATCACAAAAATTACTCTCCATGATTTTTTAAAAGTGACTTACAATTATCGAATATAATCCACCTTTATACATAATAATTTTAACCTATAGTAATGAGTACTAATTTTTTTTGAGAAAAATTAAACAAATGACTGAGATAAAAAAAAATAATCTAGTTAAAGCATTTAAAGCACTACGACCAATACCTGAAAAAGTATTAGAAGTCATTGCTCCACCCTATGATGTTATAAACTCAGATGAAGCTAGGATATTAGCTGCACATAAACCACTGAGCTTCCTCCATATTTCAAGGCCTGAAATTGATTTACCCGTTGGTACTTCATATCACAATCCGGAAGTCTACCAACAGGGTTTAAAAAATTTCAAAAACCTTATCGATAAAGAAATTCTAATAGAAGAAGACATAGATTCGATCTACGTTTATGAAATTTCGCTTGGCACCCATCAACAGACCGGTATTGGTTGTATCGCATCATTGGATGCCTACGAACATAACCTAATCAAAAAACATGAGCACACCACACCAAAAAAAGAACAGGATAGATGCAATAATATTACCACCCTTAATGCTCAAACAGGTCCTGTATTGCTAGCACACAAAAAGAACAGTGACTTAAAAGACATGCTCTCAGAAATCACTATTCATAAACTCCCCCTTTATGACGTAGAGGCAAATGATGGATCTAGGCATAAGATTTGGCGGTTATCAAACACCGATACACTTCAATCAATTCTAGCCCTGTTAAACGATATGGACGCCTTATTTATAGCCGATGGTCATCATCGTTCAGCAGCTGCTGCACTGGTTAGAAAAAACAAGAAAGCAGCAAATAACAACCACAATGGCACAGAAAACTATAATTATGTTCTCGTGGTCGCATTTCCTGAAGATGAAATGAACATTCTAGACTACAATCGTGTCGTTAAAAGTGCCAACGGTCATTCAAAAAAATCTTTATTACAAGCGGCTGATCAATTTTTTGATATTGAAACAATGGCTTCGACCTTTAAATCTAGCCAGCCCAATCAATTCGGTATGTATTTTCAAGGGACTTGGTATAAATTGGAACTCAAGCCAACACATAAAAAAGCAATAGATCCAGTAAAATCACTAGATGTTTCCCTTCTGCATGATTACCTCCTAGAACCAATATTAGGAATCCAGGACGAAAGAATTGATCAAAGAATTGATTTTGTAGGTGGGATCAGGGGGATTGAAGCACTCCAAGAAAGAGTGGATTCTGGAGAAATGGCAATTGGTTTCTCTTTGTATCCAACTCCAATGAACGCTCTCATCTCTGTTGCTGAAGCAAATCAAATCATGCCACCAAAATCTACCTGGTTTGAGCCAAAATTACTAGATGGTTTGCTCACACACCTCATTGGTTAAACTCAATCACCTCAACAATTATTCTTCACGTTTGAATCAAAATTTGACACAATTAACCACTAATACTTACTTTATCTAAAAAAGGAAAAATCATGGATGCAGAAACAATTAAAGAAAAAGCAAATAGTGCGGATGAAAACATTACATTTACTGACGATGCTTGCGAAGCATTGACACAGGTCCCAGATTTTGCAATGGATATGGCCATTAACCATATGGTCAATGCTGCCAAAGACCAAGGTGTTGACACAATCGATCCTGAATTCTTGAATGCCAATAACCCAATGGGTTAGACCAGTATTCTGGTGGTGATGGGTGGATTTGAACCACCGACCTTCGGTTTATGAATCCGATGCTCTAACCTACTGAGCTACATCACCGTATTGACCAGAAAAATGGATTGTCAGTCTGAAAACTAATTCTGTCAAGTTTCAGCCCCAAAATTATAGCTCAGAAGTTATTAAGCGTATGAGAAAAAAACTAATTTGTTACTGTGGTTTAGTCTTATTATATGCTTCATCCAGCATTTTATTTGCTGATACTCTGGAATATCCTACAGATCAATGGACAACGAAAACACCGAGCACTCTTAATGTTGATCAAAAAAAAATAGATACTCTGTTTGACTTATCGTTTCAAGATCCAGCAACGCAGGCAGTGGTTTTAATTAAGAATGGATTTTTGATTGGAGAAAAATATGCAGCAGACTTTGATGCATCTTCGTTTGGTACATCGTGGTCAGCAGCGAAAAGCTTGTATGCAGCGCTTATTGGTATTTCAATTGATCAAGGTGAGATCAATAGCCTCGATGATAAAGTGAGTGATTATTTAGAATACTTCAATGATGCAAGATCTGAGATAAAAATAAGGGATCTTCTCAATATGTCATCTGGACTTCAGTTCCCTGAACATGAGCACGAGCTTATGTTCTTTGAAACAGATCACCTTGCTTATGCAAAAGATGTTGGGGTTGAGAAACAACCAAATAAAATCTTTGAATACAATAATGCAAATTCTATGTTGTTGGGTGACATTTTATTAAAAGCCACAGGCAGAAAAGCTGATGTACTATTGAAACAGAGAATTCTAGATCCAATTGGTGTGGGTGACCATACCCTGTGGCGTGATGCAGTAGGCAATGTTCTTTCTTACTGCTGCATAGACATGTCTGCAAGAGACTTTTCACGATTTGGGTTGCTCTTTTCAAGAAATGGACAATGGAACGAACAAACAATTGTCTCAAAAGAATTTGTAGATGAAACATTCACCGTATACTGGGATACAACCCCAGGTGGAATCACTAGTCAAATACAACGCGGCTATAATCTCCACTGGTGGATGTCCAAGAACGATGATGAAGGCATTATTTTTAATGCCAGCGGTAAATTTGGGCAATATATATTTGTTGATCGCAAAAATGATGTTATTTTTACAAGAATAACAAAATACCACCCCACTCCAGGCTCTGTTCAAGATTGGGGCACTTTAGGTGGGCATAATGTTAGAAATATTAGTCGCTGGATCAAGATCACTCGTTTCTTAAACAATTTAGGTCTAATTGATCTAACCGAGGATATTAATACACCCATCACTCAAGCTGATGGCGAATCCAAAGAATTTTACGAGAATTATGAAACAATAATTGATGCTATAGCAGGTCTCAGCAGAGAGTAAAAAATTCTATCGTCAAACATTAAAACGAAAATGAATAACATCACCTTCACCGACAATATAGTCTTTACCTTCTAGTCTAAGCTTACCCGCAGTTTTGCAAGCCTGCTCCCCACCCAGCTCAACATAATCTCTATATGGAATGACTTCAGCGGAGATAAAACCACGTTCAAAATCACTATGAATAAGGCCTGCAGCTTGTGGTGCTTTGGTCTTGACTTTGACAGGCCAAGATCTTACCTCTCCAGGGCGTGTGGTAAAAAATGTTTGCAAACCAAGTAAGGTATAGCATGATTGGATTAATCTCTCTAATGCAGGTTCCTCTAACTCAAGATCTTTCAGAAATTCAATTTGTTCTTCGCCTTCAATTTGAGATAGTTCAGATTCCAATACCCCACAAATTGTAATCAATTCAAAATCTTGATGGTGGCCTAAATATTCTTGAACTTGAACGATGAAATCATTACCAGAATGAACATTCTCTTCATTAATATTAGCCACGTATAGTGTCGGTTTGGCAGATAACAAATGTAATTCTTTCATCCAAAAATCCGTCTTTTCATCGTCTAATATAAAATTTCGTGCCGGTAAGAATTTATTGAGATGCTCCAATAATTTTTTTAAAAAATCTCTCTTCTCAAGATCTCCTTGTTGGGCTGCTTTCGATTGTTTCTCTGCACGGACATAATGTTTGTCAACCGTTTGTATATCTGCCAGAAGTAATTCTGTATTAATAATTTCAATATCATTTACAGGATCAATATTTTCTGAAACATGGGCTATATCATTATTCTCAAAACATCGAACTACATGGACTATGGCATCTGTTTCTCTAATATTACCAAGAAATTGATTACCCAAGCCTTCACCTTTTGAAGCACCTGCGACTAAACCAGCAATGTCGACAAATTCTACGAACGAAGGAATGACTTTTTCTATATGCGTCATATCAGCAAAAACACTTAGTCTTTTATCTGGAACAGCAACGCTTCCTATATTGGGGTTAATGGTACAAAAAGGATAGTTGGCAACCTCAACCTCACTCCGTGTTAAAGCATTGAATATAGTCGATTTACCTACATTTGGTAATCCGATAATGCCGCATCTAATTCCCATATGGTTCTCTTAAATATATAAATATTTTATAATCCCTACTTCCTAATCTCATTTTAACGCAATAAGTGAACAGCGAGTTTAACAATTAACTTGGAAAATTATGACCAGAAAATTATTGGCAACAACGGCAGGAAGTTTGCCAAAACCAAATTGGCTTGCTGAACCAGAAACACTGTGGCCTAAATGGAAACTGGCTGATGAACAATTGTGGAAAGGTCAACAAAAATCTGCTTTAGAATGGATACTAGAACAAGAAAAAGCTGGGCTGGAAATTATTTCTGAAGGTGAACAATTTAGAATTCATTTTGTGCATGGATTTCTTCAGAAGATTCTTGGTATTAGTTGGGACAAAAAAATCAAGATGGGGATAAGAAATGATCGTTATACCGTGGAAGTTCCAACCGTCACAGAAGCAATTAGGAAAATAGAAAAAATACACTCAAAAGAGGCCCAGTTTTTAAGAGAAAACACAAACAAAGCAATAAAATTTACCCTTCCAGGACCAATGACAATTTGCGATACCATTGCCAATGATCATTACAATAGTAGGCCTGAAATGGCTTTTGAATTCGCCAAGGTTCTGAATCGAGAAGCAAAGGAATTAGAAGCTATTGGCGTTGACGTTATTCAGTTTGATGAGCCAGCATTTAATTCATTTAACCAAGAAACAGTTGAGTGGGGAATTGATGCTTTAGAAAAGGCAGCAGCAGACCTTAAATGTAAAACAGCGGTCCATGTTTGCTATGGTTACGGTATCCAGGAAAATTTAGACTGGAAAAAAACATTGGGAGACCATTGGGTTGAATATAAAAATATCTTTCCTGCTCTTAATAAAAGCAGTCTTAACCAAATATCATTAGAATTTGCAGGCTCCAATGTCCCTCCCGAATTGATGTTATTGCTTCCAGACAAAGAGATCATGGTTGGAGTGATTGGGGTAGTTACAGATAAAATAGAATCACCAGAAGAGGTAAAACATAATATTTTATCGGCACTCAAATACGTTGAACGTGATCGCTTAATAGCTTGTAGTAATTGTGGTATGGCTCCTTTGCCTAAGCAAGTTGCTATACAAAAAATAAAAGCTTTAGGTCGAGGAACACAATTGGCTAATCACACATGAGTTCAAGAATGACTTTGATTCAATAAATCCATAGCCTTTGCAACGCTTTGATGTAACATTATATCGACAGATTCTAGGGCAGTATTTAACGCGGAATTGATACTTACGGCTTCTTCTAGAGTGGGTTTTGATAAAACATAATCGGTTGCATCTTGCCTTTCTGGATGACCAATACCTATTCTAATCCTCAGAAAGGCAGAACCACATACATCGATGACATTTCTCAAACCATTATGACCACCATGTCCCCCATCAAATTTAATTTTTGATGAACCATATTGAAGATCAAGATCATCGTGTATAACGCAAAGGTGAGAAAGGTCAAATTTATAGTAATGTAAAAAACGCCTAATCGATTCGCCACTTTCATTCATGAACGTAGAAGGCTTAACAAGTAAAAGCTTTCTCTCTGCCAATGACACCTGAGCTGCACTACCCAAAAGCCTTGATTCACTCTTAAACATAGAAGCATGGTGGTGGTCGGCGAATAAATCTAGAAACCAATAGCCCATATTATGTCTAGTCTTCAGGTATTGCTCTCCTGGATTACCTAAGCCGACAAAAATTGTCGGTGGGGAAAGTTTTGCTGAAGTCATTAGCAGCCTTTCCAACTAGGAGTTGTTTTTATGATCCTCAGAGTCAGATTTATCGGTATCCTCTTCAGAATCAGTAGTAGTTTTTGCTAATGCCTCATCTTGTTCCGTCTCGGTGCCCTCTTCACCCTCTTCACCTTCTTCAATAACTTCTTCAGGCTCTTCTTCCTGAATGATCAAGATTCGAATAGCCACAATTGGTTCATTATTGGGTTCTTCTTGAGTCAGTTGAGGAATTTCAACTCCTTCAGGAAGAGCAATATCAGATAAGAAAAGCAATTCATCCAATTTTAGTCCCTCAACACTAACTTCTAAATACTCAGGAAGGTCTTTTGGTAAGCAACTGACTTCAATTTCATTCAGTAAGGGTGTGATGGTTCCTCCTTCCAACTGAACACCATCGCTTAAATCTTCACCAATAAAATGAATTGGCACTGTTAAACGTATAGCCTGATCTGCAATGACCCGTTGAAAATCTAGATGAATAATTTGTTTTTTTGATGGATGAATTTGGATATCTTTTATAAAAACAGGTTCTTCCTTATCCTCTACTTTTATATTTAGAATACTTGTTACAAAGGCAGGTACAGACAATTTGTACAAAAGTTGATCATGGCCTATATTTAACTTAATGCTTTCTTTTCCCCCGCCATAAATTATAGCTGGTACCATCCCAGACCGACGTGAACGCCTAGAACTGGAGGTACCTGAATCATCTCTAAGTTCTGCAATTAAATCTATATTCTCAGCCATATTTTTTTATCCGATCATCCAGTTTTGTATTGATTCAAAATTGTGAGCAAATTGGTGGTGAATAATAACCGAAGTTAGTGTTTGAAACTAGATTTTATCTTTAAATTTCACAAGTAATTTTTGTCTTTAGTCTGCATAAAGAGAACTGACTGACTCATTGTCTATTATTCTTCGAATGGTCTCTGCCACCAATTCTGCAATTGATAATTGTCTAATTTTTCCAGTATCCAAAGCTGCTTGGGAAAGCGGTATTGTATCTGTTACAACCAGTTCATCTAATGCTGATTTCTGAATTTTATCGACTGCAGATCCTGACAGAACGGGATGAACAGCATAAGAGACAGTTCTTATGGCTCCTTCAGATTTTAACGCTGCTGCTGCGTTACACAATGTCCCTGCCGTATCAACCATATCATCAAAAATAACACATGTTTTTCCTTCGACATCTCCAATAATATTCATAACTTCAGATTTATTGGCCTGCTCACGGCGTTTATCAATAATAGCCAAATCTGCATTATCTAGTCTTCTAGCAATAGCACGTGCACGTAGTACTCCGCCAACATCAGGTGAAACGATGACTAGGTCTTTGTATTTTTGTTTCCATATATCCCCCATCAAGACTGGTGATGAGTAAACATTATCGACAGGTATAGAAAAAAAGCCTTCAATTTGATCTGCATGAAGGTCAATTGTAATCAGCCTTTCTACTCCTGCTGTTTCAATCAAGTCTGCCACCAACTTGGCAGAAATTGGTCCCCGTGTATTCCTGGGCCTACGATCTTGCCGTGAATAACCAAAATAAGGCACAACGGCTGAAACGGATTTAGCTGATGCTCTTCGACACGCATCCGTCATCAACAGTAATTCCATCAAGTGTTCGTTTCCAGGTGGACATGTTGATTGAATAAGAAACACGTCTTTACCTCTTATGTTTTCAAGAATTTCAACGCTTATTTCACCATCGCTAAATTTTTCACATTGAATCCATCCTAGAGGCTGCATCATTCGTTGGGCAACTTTTTTGCCCACTGTTTTGGAAGCATTGCCAGCAAATAGAACAATATTATCTAGATTCATAAGTCCACTTTGATTATTGATTATGCATATATATTACCTTTGTTTTGGCTGGGGTGGTAGGATTCGAACCTACGCATCACGGGATCAAAACCCGCTGCCTTACCGCTTGGCTACACCCCAAAAGCATTCAACCCAATCATTCTGATGTTGGTTATATGGACTGTCAAGCCAGCATTTGACAAAATGCTAAATTTCCAAAACACTATTAACCAATGTCAACCGATATGATCTCCCTTTTATCGTAATTTTTTTTGGGATCACTAATCCATTCAATGTCTGATAAGATTTATAATGCACCGTCCATTCTGGATATTTGACTTGAATGAGCCAGCCTTGATCATCATAAATAAGTCGATCTTGTTCTATATTTACGGGCAATGCCAACAATGAGTTCAAAATATCAAATTCATTATCGTTGTTGAATATCATATTATTTTTAAGTACATCAAAAGCTGAGTCATTTGCTATCAATTCTGGATGGTTGGGATCAAAGGTTAATACAGGTTTTCCAAAATAATCACGGACAATAAATTTTGAAGAATATTTATCCTTGAAGCAATCAAATGAACCAACGAAAGAACTGTGATTCATGAGCAGAGATAAAGAACCCTTGATTCGATATTCAGAGAGCCCATTAACAACATGCAGTCTCTCTTGCCAAAGTTCTGAATTTCTGACCAATTGATGATTGGCACAACTTGCAATAAATAGGTGAGAAAATACAATGATGATTAATAACAACAACCGGTTATTTAAAACAACATTCCATACCTTTTGAATTTTTTTTATTTTTGGAAACACAATGAAAGAGTCTGTCATCAATAAGTTAAAGCAAATAGTAGAACAATATCGTTCTATTGAAAAACAATTATCAGATGAAGAGACACAAAAAAACAATACATTAATGATAAAACTGTCCAAGGAATATTCTCGTCTCGGTCCTTTGGTTGATTTGTTTGGCAGATATCAACTCCTCATTGAGGAAAGAAATGATGCATCTGAGATGATTGGAGAGAAAGATGATGAATTAAAAACATTAATTCAACAGGAACTACAAAATATTGATCAACAACTATTAGATTTAGAGGAACAAATTAACCCATTGCTACTATTGGCAGATCCAAGAGACCAGAATAATATTTTCTTGGAAATAAGAGCAGGAACAGGAGGTCAAGAAGCTGCTATTTTTGTTGGTGATGTTTTTAGAATGTATTCCAGATACTGTGAACAAAGAGAGTGGTCTGTTGATATTCTAAATCAAAATGAAAGTGGTCAAGGTGGTTATAAAGAAATTATTGCAAAAATTATTGGAAAAGGTGCTTATTCTCAACTTAAATATGAATCAGGAACACACCGGGTTCAGCGGGTTCCCAAAACCGAATCACAAGGTAGAGTTCACACATCCGCTTGTACTGTAGCTGTCATAGCAGAATTAGATGATTTGGATGAAATTGAACTGAATCCTAGTGATATTAGAGTCGATACGTATAGAGCATCTGGGGCAGGAGGCCAGCATGTTAATAAAACTGATTCTGCAGTCCGTTTGGCTCACATTCCAAGTGGTATTGTTGTTGAATGCCAAGATAATCGATCACAACACAAAAATAAAGCAGCAGCTATGACTCTACTTAAAGCAAAAATATTTGATATGGAACAAGAAAAATTATCTCAACAACAAGCAAAAGAAAGAAAAATGTTAATTGGCAGTGGCGATCGATCTGAGAGAATCAGAACGTATAACTTTCCACAAGGTAGGATTACCGATCACAGAATAAATTTAACGCTCTATAATCTTGCACAGGTCATGGAAGGTGAACTTGATACTCTCATTCAATCATTGATCCAAGAAAATGCTGCCAAACAAATGGCATCAGTGGAAACTTAACTTGTAATGACAATAAATAATATTTCAAGCTCCATGTTGCTCGAAAAAGGTGAAACAGCTCTAAAACAGACTAGTTCAACACCTCGCTTAGATTCAGAAATACTTTTGGCAAATATTTTGAAAATGGAAAGAATTCCTTTCTATTCCAAAGAAATTTTTCCTAACAGAAAAGAGGTCCAAGCATATAACAAAGATATAAAGAAGAGAGCCAAAGGTATGCCCATAGCCTATTTGATAGGTAGTAAAGAATTCTGGTCTCTCAACATGCAAGTCAACAAGCATACTTTAATCCCGAGACCAGAAACCGAGCATCTTGTTGAATTGGCATTGTCACACTTGGTTGATTTAAAAAAGGATTACAACATTCTCGAACTTGGAACCGGGTGTGGTGCAATTGCCATTGCCCTGGCTCATGAAAGACCCCATGCAAAGATTTATGCCACAGATATTTCAGTAGAAGCAATAAGATCTGCTAGAGACAATGCAAAATGCTTAACTGTAGAAAATATCCAATTTATATGCAGCAATTGGTTCGAGGCCATTAGAGCGACTAAATTCGACTTAATCGTCTCAAATCCACCTTATATTAATGAGAAAAACATTAATGACTATGACTCCCTTTCATTATCATATGAGCCAAAAATAGCATTATTTGCAGATAACCATGGGTTAAATTGTGTGAATACAATCATTGGCAATAGTATTAAATATCTGGAAAAGGATGGCTGGCTAATGATTGAACATGGCTATGATCAGGCTCATCATTGTCGACAATTCATGAAATCGGTCTTGTTGCAAAATATTCATACAAACAATGACTTATCTGGAAAACAAAGAGTGACAGAAGGTCAAAAAACAAAGTTAACATTATGACTCCATTACAACAGGAAGATCTTGTCAGATATAGCAGACATTTAAGTCTTGATAACTTTACGAACTCATCGCAACTAAAAATAAATCAATCATCTATTCTAATTGTTGGAATAGGTGGTCTTGGAACTATCACTGCTCTCTATTTAGCAAATAGTGGTGTAGGCAATATTATTCTCAATGATTTTGATTCTGTTGATCTTTCAAATTTACCAAGACAGATTCTGTTTAATAAAGAAGATATTAATAAAAATAAAGCAGATGTTGCAGTTGAAAAATTAAGAGCATTTAATACTGCAATTACACTACGTTCACTCAATAACAAACTCAGTGAAACTGAATTATCAAAAGTAATATCAAATGTCGATATTGTTTTAGATTGTACAGATAATTTAGAATCTAGATTATTAATTAATAAAGTTTGTATTAACTATAAAAAAATTCTTATTTCAGGTGCTGCCATAAGATTTGAAGGGCATGTTGCAATTTTTAGGAATGATATATCAATATCGAGTTGTTACAACTGTTTGTATAGCCAAGATGATGACAATTTAGGAGACTGTGAAGGTAGTGGAATCTTGGCATCAGTTGCAGGCATGGTTGGAAGCATAGTAGCGAATGAAACCATCAAGGTTATTCTTAAAGAAGAGTCATCAATCGACAATAAATTATGGATTATTGATGCAAAAAATAATACCAATCACTTAATTAAAATTTCAAAATCCAAAAACTGTGCACTGTGTTCTATTTAGTCTTTCTGCTCCTATAATCTTCTATCTGATTCTAATATGAAGGTATTTGTTTTGATCTTCTTACATCTGATATAGCTCATGAATACTATTTTCTCAATTGTTTATGTACTAATTCATTCACTATTGATGGATTGGCTCTGCCTTTTGTTTGTTGCATAACTTTACCTATGAAAAATCCAAATATTTTTTCTTTACCCTCTAAATATTGTTGTAATTGATTTGGATATGACTGTATTACATCCTTAATAATTGCCTCAAGCTCAGATGCATCGCTCATTTGTCTCAATCCATGAGATTGAATAATCTCATCAACATCACTTTCTTCTTTAATCAACAAACTGAATATCTCTTTTGCTGTCTTCCCCGATATTGTTTGGTCATTGATTCTTGTCATCAACATTGCAAAAGACTCTGGGCTAACCTCTAATTGTTCAATTGTCAGATTGTCTCTGTTGAGTGCTCCCAACACCTCCGTTAATATCCAATTGGTAACGAGTAGATTGTCGGCATTGAAGATTTTGGTTACTTTCTCAAAAAACGATGCTAACTCTACATCATTGGCTATCTTGCCTGCATCATCCTCTTTGATCTTTAGTTGGGTAACATAACGCTCAACCTTATCTTCAAATAATTCGGGCAATTGAGATCTAATATTTTCAATTGTCTTGCTTTCTATCTTCAGTGGCAATAGATCTGGATCAGGAAAATACCTATAATCATTGGCTTCTTCTTTCACCCGCATTGATTTTGTTTCATCGAGATCTGAATCGTATAACCGAGTTTCCTGAATAATCTCCTGTCCATCATTCAACAATTCCTCTTGCCTTGTTATTTCATATGCAATAGCTTTTTCAACAAATTTAAATGAGTTTAAATTCTTTATCTCTGAGCGTGTCCCTAATTGAGGAGACCCTATTGGTTTCAAAGAAACATTGGCATCACATCTGAACGATCCCTCTTGTAAATTGCCATCACAAATTTTCAGATACTTAACAATTTGGTGGACTTTCTGCATATAAGCCGACGCCTCTTGTGGGGAACTAATATCCGGTTCTGAAACAATCTCTAGAAGCGGTGTTCCTGCTCGATTCAAATCAATCGCACTTTCATTTTGAAATTTATCGTGGATTAATTTACCGGCATCCTCTTCCAAATGTGCTCGAGTGATTCGAATTTTCTTTCTCGAGCCATCTTGCATTTCAATCACTAAGTAACCCTCAGATACGATTGGCAGTTCATATTGGCTAATTTGATAGCCTTTAGGTAGATCTGGATAAAAATAGTTTTTTCTTGCAAAGATTGAGTATTCTGCAATGCGTGCATTTATTGCCAGACCAAATTTAATAGCCATAGTAACGGCTTCTTTATTTAGAACCGGTAACACCCCGGGATACCCAAGATCAATCAGAGAAGCTTGTGTGTTCTGCTCTGCGCCATATTCTGTTGAAGAACTTGAAAATATCTTACTCTTACATGCCAATTGCGCATGTATCTCGAGGCCAATAACAGCTTCCCATCCCATTGCTTTCATTCCTGTTTAGTTATCATCATTAGTATTGTTTATATCCGGTTGTTGATTGTGCCAATCTGTTTTTTGTTGATATAGATGCGTTAGATTTAAAAGGTCACATTCTGCAAAATGGGGGGTGATAATTTGTACACCAATTGGAAGTCCATCGATAAATCCACATGGATGTGAAATTGCAGGCAATCCAACTAAGTTAGATGATATGGTATAAATGTCATTCATATACATTGTGACGGGATCATCAATTTTCTCACCGATTTTAAATGCCGGTGTTTGTGTTGTGGGTCCAATGATTGCATCAACGTCTAAGAAAGCCCTCTTAAAGTCTTGGCTAATTAATTGCCTAACTTTCTGTGCTTGTAAATAGTAAGCATCGTAATAACCAGCTGATAGAACATATGTTCCAGTGATTATTCTCCTCTTCACCTCTGCCCCAAATCCACTTTGACGACTGGTAAGGTAATGATCATCTAAATTATTTCTGCCATTATCTTGGTGTCTATAGCCAAATCTTATGCCATCATATCTGGCTAAATTAGATGAGCATTCAGCAGGTGCAATCACATAATATGTTGGTACAGAAAGTTCGAGATGGGGCAGTGAAATTTCCTTAAATTTGACCCCCAGACTCTCATAAATCTTGATGGCATCCAGTATTTTATTTTCCAGTTCAGCATCCAATCCCTCATCAAAAAATTCTTTGGGAATCCCAATGACCTTGCCATTTATAGGATCAGATAGTTGCTCAACATAACTGGGAACATCCATCTCTACACTGGTTGAGTCTAAAGGATCAAAGCCAGCCATCATTTCTAAGAAAATTGCTGTATCTTCAGCAGAAAGGGCCAGAATACCTGCTTGATCTAAGCTTGATGCAAAAGCAATCATGCCATATCTCGAGCACCTGCCATAGGTTGGTTTTAAACCTGTAATACCTGTAAAGGCTGCAGGTTGTCTTATTGATCCTCCCGTATCGGTGCCAATTGCTATAGGTATTAGCCCCAATGCCACTGCTGCTGCTGATCCTCCAGAAGATCCCCCCGGTGTCCTTTCCAAATCCCAAGGATTGTTGACCGGTCCAAAATAGCTGGTTTCATTGGATGAACCCATTGCAAATTCATCCATATTGGTTTTACCCAAAAGAATCGCACCCTGTTCATTTACATTGGCAATCACAGTAGCATCATAGGGAGGAACAAAATTGGAAAGCATTTTTGAGCCACAAGTTGTTTTGACTCCTTTAGTACAGAAAATATCTTTACTCGCAAAAGGAATACCGGTCAAAGGTAAAACATCTCCTGACTGTCTTGATTGATCGGCTTGTCTTGCTTTCTCCAATGCGGCATCTGCATCCAAAGTAATAAAAGAATTGATCAATGTGTCATGCTCTGCAATTCTTTGGATATACGTCTTGAGAATCTCCTGGCTTGAGATTTTCTCCTCACCCAACATGTTGAGTAAATTTTTTAGTGTGTGGCGCTGCAATACCTTCTCCCCTCAAACATATTTAATCTAGAACCTTGGGAACCTTATAAAAACCATCCTCAGAATCTACCGCGTTCTTTTGGTATTCGTCTCTTTTGTTAACTTCAGTAACCAAATCCTCCCTGATTCTCTGATTCATATTCATTGGGTGTGCCATTGGCTTGATCTTCTTTGTGTCAACTTTTTGCAATTGCTGGATCATCTCCAAAATATCAGAGATTTGACGGGTGTAATTTTTTAATTCTTGACCCTCAAATTGCAGTTTAGATAAGGATGCAATATATTCTAGGTCTGTTTTTTTGATACTCATGATCTGTCTAAGCAATGTAAGATTACTTGTTATGATAACTTCCAGTTGCTCAAAATCCTACACGTTGTTAGAGTAGTGATCTCAGACTTATTATTCTATCCATTGAGATTAAATGTTTAAAACATTAACAGGTTATTTCTCTAATGATCTATCCATTGATCTGGGCACAGCGAATACCCTTGTTTATTCAAGAGGAAAAGGCGTCGTTCTTAATGAACCATCAGTTGTAGCATTAAGAACAGAACATGGAAAACCAGGAAAAACAGTAGTTGCAGTTGGCACTGATGCAAAAGCAATGCTTGGCAGAACACCGGGAACAATTGAAGCAATACGACCACTGAAAGATGGTGTCATTGCAGACTTTATAGTCACAGAAGCCATGTTACAAGCCTTTATAAAGAAAGCCCATCGTAGTAAATATTTTAGACCCAGTCCAAAAATCTTGGTTGCTGTTCCTTATGGGTCGACACAGGTGGAAAGACGTGCGATTAGGGAATCAGCAGAGGGAGCTGGCGCAAGAAAAGTTTTTTTAATAGAAGAACCAATGGCAGCCGCGATAGGTGCCGGTTTACCTGTGCATGAAGCAAGAGGATCAATGGTTCTCGATATTGGAGGCGGCACATCGGAAATTGCTGTTATATCGCTCAACGGTATAGTTTATGGACTTTCTATAAAGATTGGGGGTGATACTTTTGATGAAGCAATTATCAACTATGTCAGAAGAAATTATGGGATGCTGATTGGTGAAGCAACGGCTGAAAGAATCAAACATGAAATTGGCTCTGCCTACCCAGGAGAAACTCTTGAAGACATTACAGTTAAAGGGCGAAATCTCTCAGAGGGCGTTCCGAGAGCCTTTTCATTAAACAGCAATGAAATTCTTGATTCGTTACAAGAACCGCTTCAGGCTATCGCCAATGCTCTCAAATCAGCACTGGAACAAACGCCACCTGAATTGGGATCTGATATTTCCGATAGGGGTATAGTTCTTACCGGTGGTGGAGCGCTCCTCAAAAATACTGACAAATTCTTAATGGAAGAAACAGGGTTGCCTGTTCTGATTGCGGACGATCCTCTTTCATGCGTCGCGAAGGGTGGTGGTAAGGTGATTGAACTTCTTGAGGAACATGGACCTGACCATTTTGATTTGACTTGATTTCTCTTAAGATTATCTCGAGCGGTTGATAATTTAAGATGCCATTATCCACTGAAACAACAGTTGCACAAAGACATAGGTATTCAGCCTATCGACTGGTTTTTACACTTATTTTCTCGTTTGGGATAATGTATTTGGATTTCAATGGCAAATACTTAAATACACTGAGAAGCTACCTTTCTGCAGCAGTATATCCAGTTCATGTCCTTGTCAATACTCCAAAAAATTTATTTTCTGCCATTTCAGGGAATATCAATAAGCAAGAAAAATTAGACCTTATAAATCAAGACATAAAAAAAGAAAACATAATACTGAAATCAAAAATTCAACAAATTTATAAGCTAGAATCTGAAAATAAAAGACTTCGTGCGCTCCTTGATTCAAAACCAGAACATCAAAATGAATTAATATTTGCCGAAATAGTATCTATTAATAATGATGTAAATAAACATCGTATTATGATCAATAAAGGCAGCCGAGAAAATGTTTATAGCGGTGATGTTGTCTCAGATTCTAAAGGCATTATTGGCCAGATCATACGTGATCATATTTTTGGATCAGAGGTTCTTCTAATCACTGATCCAGAGCATGCAATACCCATTGAGGTTGCTAGAAATGGGTTACGTTCTATTGCAATAGGTGTAGGCAATTACGATCACATAGTGCTGAATTATTTACCTATCAGTGCTGATATTAACAAAGGAGACGTCTTGATTACTTCAGGGTTGGGTGGAAAATATCCAGAGGGATATCCTGTTGCAACTGTGGAATCGATAGCAAACTTAACAGGGGAGCCATTTCTTGAGATTGAAGCAAAACCTTTTGCTGAATTACAAAACATCAATGAAGTTTGGGTCATAAAACAATCAATAACACAGCCATTCAACATTGAGTAAAAGAATAAAAAATCGATTTTTCATTTGGTCAATATTGATGATCTCGAGCTCCTTGCTGGTTATCCCATTGCCAGACAATTTTGCATTTATTAGAGTTCCTTGGTTGCCCCTTTCGGTCATCTTCTTCTCGATAATGACTCCAAGCTTCTTTGGAATACTCAGCGCCTGGTTTATAGGTTTTGTTGCTGATCTCTTGCAGGGTGATATTCTTGGACAGAACGCTGTTGCATTGTCCGTTCTTGCTTATATTAGTTATAGATTTCACCTACAAATTAGAGTTTTTCCAATATGGCAAATGATGATTGTGATTTTATTGTTGCTGTCATTGAATGAGCTAATATTATTGTGGGTACAAGGAATTAGTGGTCAAATATTTTTCAATTATACCCGCTGGATAGCAATCGTTATTGGTGCACTTATCTGGCCTATATTTATGACGCTTCTACTGAATATAAAATCAAAAGTAGACTGGTAATGCAATCCATGGAATTTAAAACTCTAGCAACTCAAGAATCTGAGAAAAAATTATTTTTTAATAGAATTATTTTTTCAATAATAGTAATAGTATTTCTAATTGTTGCTCTGCTCCTCAGGTTGATCCAATTACAGATATTTGAGAGTGATCAATATAAGCTCCGATCCATGAATAACACTATTCGGACTTACTCAGTGCCAGCAACAAGAGGTTTTATTCTTGATCGTAATCAATTAATCATTGCGGAAAATCAACCTGTCTTCCAACTTGAAATGATCCCGGAACAAGTCAACGATGTGGATGCAACATTACAGAACTTAATCAAGCATCAGCTCATTAATATAAATAAAGTCAAGGATATAAAAGATAATATTGAGAGACACTATCAATTCAAATCAATTGTTCTCAATACCAAATTGTCTGATGTACAGATGGCTACCTTTGCCAACAACCGAATGCAATATAAAGGTGTTGACATTAAGCCGAGGTTATCGAGGTATTATCCAAAAAATAAGACTTTTGCTCATGCTTTGGGTTATGTGGGTGCTATTTCTTCACAGGACTATCAGACAGTTGATGCGAGTCTTTACACAGGACAGGAACAAATAGGCAAGACGTCAATAGAAAGAGACTTTGAACCCTTACTTCATGGCATACCTGGAAACGAAAAAGTTTTAGTGAATGTCAGAGGAAAAGTGATGGAAAACCTTGAAAAGACTCCCTATCAATCAGGACATGATCTGATATTAACACTAGATGCTAAATTACAAGAAACTGCATTTAATGCCATGAAAAATAGAAAGGGTGCAGTAGTAGGGATTGATCCAACTAATGGAGAAATATTAATCTTTGTGAGCACCCCTTCATTTGATCCAAACTTGTTCAGTCGAGGCATCAGTAGTTCGGAATATAGATCCTTACAAACAAATAAAAACAAGCCATTATTCAATAGAGCAATTGCCGGGCAATATCCTCCCGGTTCAACAATCAAACCAATTATAGCCCTTGCAGGGCTACAACAAGGATTTATTGATCCGACTAAACTTGAACCATGTGATGGTGCTTTTTATTTACCTAATTATTCAAGACCTTTTAATGACTGGAGAGAGCATGGTCCAGTCAATGTCAAAGAAGCAATCCAAGCATCTTGTGATGTTTTTTTTTATAAAACTGCAATCAACATAGGAATAACTTCAACCAGTAATTTTTTAAAGAAATTTAATTTAGGCAGTCTCACCGGAATAGATATTAGCTATGAAAAATCTGGTGTTGTACCTAATCCTGAGTGGAAAAAAACTATAAAAAACCAAAATTGGTATCCAGGAGATACTGTCAACAACGGTATTGGACAAGGGGATATGCTAGCAACTCCCTTGCAGCTAGCAATAGCAACGACCATTATTGCAAATAAAGGCAAAGCCTATCAACCTCATCTAGTGAAAGGTATTAAGAACACTCAAACAAAAACTATTGAACCTGTACCACTCAGTGTACTTACTGATATAACAGATATTAACAATGATCATTGGAATATCATCCATCAAGGCATGAGTGCGGTAATTAATCAAAGGGGTGGCACTGCCTTTGGCATATTCGAAAATAACTATCCTCTTGCTGGAAAAACAGGAAGTTCTCAACTTTACAGCATTGAAAAAACAAAAGGCAAAAAAATCCCCGATAACCTTAAAGATCATGGGCTTTTTATTGGTTTTTCCCCATTGGATAATCCAAAAATTGCTCTGGCAATTATAGTTGAAAATGGTGTAAGTGGTCGGACAGCAGCAGCACCTATAGCAAAAGAAATTCTTGACGTTTTTCTAGATAGAGAAAAACCGTAATGGTTGTAGAAAATAATATCTCCTGGAACCATCCAACTGAGGGCATTCTGTACAAATTTCATATTGATCCATCATTATTATTGGCGGTTATGTTAATTTTTATAATCAGTTTAATCGCCATCTATAGTGCATCCAACAGCAATATGGATGTGCTAATCAACCAATCAATTAGAATAATTATTGCGATTATTAGTATGGTGACGATTGCCCAATTCAGTCCCTTAACTTATGAAAGAATAGGGTTTTGGCTGTATTTATTATGTGTTGCCTTGTTAGTGATGGTTTTACTATTCGGCGAAACTATAAATGGTGCTACTAGATGGTTAAACATTGGAATTAATTTTCAACCTTCAGAGTTAATGAAAATTGCGATGCCTTTAATGATTGCTGGATATATTGCTAGAGATAAGATTCCTCCCAGTAATCAATCAATTATTTTTTCACTATTGATAGTACTGATACCAACTGAACTTATATTGCTTGAACCAGATCTTGGAACAGCGGTTCTCATTGCATTTTCAGGCCTGGTTATCATTTTTTTATCTGGCATTAGAAAAAGATACTTGGCTATTGCTATGGCAGCATTTTTTGCTTCATTACCACTCATTTGGTCCAGTATGCATCCTTTCCAGAAAAATCGTGTGTTAACCTTTTTAAACCCTGAAAACGACCCTTTGGGTGCTGGATATCATATAATCCAATCAAAAATTGCCATTGGATCAGGTGGAATATTTGGAAAAGGTTGGCTCAGTGGTAGTCAAGGACAATTGGATTTCTTACCTGAGAGAACAACAGATTTTATATTCTCTGTAATTGCAGAGGAGTTTGGTTTTCTGGGAATCATCCCTCTGCTTAGCATATACTTATTTATTATTGGAAGGGGGATCATTATTGCAATCAATTCTCAAAATCTTTTCTCCAGACTGCTTGCATCCAGCATTAGTTTGACTTTTTTCGTCTATGTCTTTGTAAATATTGCAATGACAACTGGTATCTTGCCAATTGTTGGTATTCCCCTACCGTTAATCAGTGCAGGGGGAACATCAATGGTAACTATAATGCTGGGTTTAGGAATGTTGATGTCGATCCAAACTCACAGAAGATTGGTAGAAAAGTGAACTACAAAAAAACGATTATTAATATCCTCTTGTTATCAATGATCCAATTGATTATCTGTCCGAGTGTTTTACAAGCAAAAGAATCCAACGAGGCAATCAAGCTAGAATTGATTAAAGAATTGGTAACAGATCATGGTTTTGATGAGCAGTACATTACAGCAGTTTTTGAAAAAGCCACGTATCTACCAAAGATAATCAATCTTATCAGTAAGCCAGCAGAAAAGACAAAAACATGGAATGAATACAGAAGAATCTTTGTAACACCTGCCAGAATAGCGGCTGGTGTTATATTTGCAAAACAACACGAACAATTGCTATTAAAAGCTGCCCAAGAAACAGGGGTGCCGGTAGATATAATATTAGGAATCCTAGGAGTGGAAACATACTTTGGTCGAATACAAGGTAATTTTAAAGTCATAGATTCTCTCTACACACTGGTTACAGGATATCCTCCTAGAAGTGCATTTTTTAAAGAGCAATTAATCAATCTCTTTTACCTAGCACGTGAACAAGGCATTGCTATTGAAGAAATTAAAGGTTCTTACGCCGGGGCTATGGGAGCCTCACAATTTATACCTTCTAGCTACAGAGCTTATGCTGTCGACGGAGATAACGATAGCATGATTGATCTTTTTGAAAACTGGAGTGACATCATTATGAGCATTGCCAATTATTTACAGCAAAATGGTTGGCGTAGAAACGAAAATATAATTTCTCAAACAAGCTTGGACGATGAACAACTAAAAACATTTGCTTCGAAAACACTGAAACCCCAGTACACCATTGAGACATTAAATGACAATGGCATAACTTTTGAATCTAACCTCAACGAGGATTCACCTGCACAAGTCATACTATTAGAAGGAGATAGTGAAAAAAACTATGTTGGCTTTCATAATTTCTATGTCATTACAACCTATAATAGGAACGTAATGTATGCATTGTCTGTGATAGAAGTTGGTAGAAGTATTCAATCCAAAATTCAATGAACTCCAGAAGTGAAAAAATTAGTAAATACACTCTACCCATCATCTTTATTGTATTGACTAGTAACTGTAGTTACGTACCAAATGTTGTAAAACAACAGACAAAATCTAGCCAGATATCGGTCTTACAGAATGATTGTACAATTGAAAGAGAGAAAGGATATGTATATAAGGTCAGGGGCAAAAAATATAAGGTTCTAAGATCTGCCAGAGGCTATAAAAAGAGAGGAGTTGCATCTTGGTATGGACCAAATTTCGATGGTAAAAGCACGGCATGTGGTGAAACTTATGATATGTTGGAGTATACCGCCGCACATAAAACTCTTCCGCTTCCCTCATATTTAAGAGTTAGAAATTTAAAAAATGGAGCGTCTGTAATCGTTAAAGTTAATGATAGAGGTCCTTTTAAAGATAATAGAATAATTGACTTATCTTATGCAGCAGCAAAAGGAATTGGCATGATTGACGATGGAACTGCTTTCGTAGAATTGAGAAGTATCACACGACAAGAAGCAGCTAGAAGTATGTATTATGAAAATAAAAGTAGCATCGCAAAGGAAAAAATAGCTGCTATAACTCAACTAAGTAACAGTAATATTTACCTTCAAATAGGAGCATTCAAAACCAAAAGTAATGCTAGAAAATTAAAAAAGCAAATAGAAGAAAAAGATATTGATAGTGTCTATATGGAAAGAGTATGGACTAAAATTGGAATATTGTATCGCGTCCGAATAGGACCTATAAAAGGTTTAAACCGCTACGATGAAATAGTAAAGTCACTAATATCACTGTCACTGGATATTACCTTGGTTACAAATTAATTAATGATAAAGCTCAATACTCATATTTTTTCGTTTATGATATGGTTTGCAACATTGAATATTGAACTTGATAAAAACTATTCTTAACCAGATGATACCCACAGATACACTTTCAAAATATCTGAGAAGATCTATTCCAATCTTATTTTTATTCATTTGGAATGTTCATGCCGTGGTGTTTGTGCCCAAAGCTCCTACAATCCCTGTGAAAAGCTATATCTTAATGGAAGCAAACACAGGAAAAATCATTGCAAAGTACGAAGAAAATAAGAAAATTCAACCAGCGAGTATCACTAAATTAATGACGGCTTATTCCGTTTTTGAAGCTCTAGAGAATGAACAAATTAGTCTCAATGATCTAGTTCGTATTAGTCAAAGAGCCTCTTCAATTGGTGGTTCTACTATGTTTTTAGATCCCTCAATGAAAGTCAGCGTTGAGGAGTTACTACAAGGCATGATTATTATTTCTGGTAATGATGCCAGCATAGCCCTTGCAGAACATACTGGAGGATCTGAAGATGCATTTGTTGAGTTCATGAATGTTTATGCTGAAAGTCTTGGTCTAAAAAATACTCAGTATAAAAATTCAACAGGACTTGATGATGAAGGACACTATTCCTCTGCCATTGATATTGCTCTTTTAGCCAATGAGATCATGAAAAAGTATCCTCAATATTTTCAATGGTATTCTCAACCATCTTTTACATTCGATAAAGCAAAGGACCCATTAACGAATGAACCAATCATTCAGTACAATCGAAACAAGCTACTGCAAAGAAATAGTTCGGTGGATGGAATGAAAACAGGGTATACATCCTCAGCAGGTTATTGTCTAGTTGCAACCGCTAATAAACATAACATGCGACTCATTGCTGTGGTGACCGGTGCAAATTCAGATGTTGAACGAACAGATTCAGCAGCTGCTTTATTAAACTATGGCTTTAGATTCTTTGAAACAACAACCATAGTTGATTCAAAAACATCGTATGCCGAAGCAAAAGTTTGGAAAGGTGAAACCGATACTGTGGAGTTAGGTGTCAAATCTGATTTTATTAGAACCATCCCAAAAGGATCAGTTAAAAATCTTGAAACAACCGTAACGGTGTACTCTCCTGTAAATGCTCCTGTTGATACATCTCAAATTGTTGGAAAGATGACCATTAAGAGCGGTACAGACACCCTAGTTGAAACCCCTCTGTATCCAATGCATTCCATTAAAAAAGGGAGTCTTTGGCAGCGAATCTATGATGGTGCCTTGCTTCTTTTTGAATAGTGTTTGTCGATAGGGAAAGATTTAATAGTAGCAAACCATTTCCAATTAGTTTTGAAAATTTTGGTCTTAAGGATTACACCACTGCCCTTACTCTGATGCAAGATTTTACAGCTGAGCGTGATCACAATACTAGTGATCAAATCTGGTTTATGGAACATTATCCAGTATTTTCCTGTGGCATCAGAACAGATGGGAATGACATCCTCAATAACAAAAAAACTCCTATAGTCAAAACCGATCGTGGCGGGCAAGTAACCTATCATGGTCCTGGACAACTATTGGTGTATACACTGTTTGATCTTAAAAGAAGATCATTGAGAATTAAGGATTTCATTGTAAATATGGAAACAGTCATTCTGAATACGGTTCATCATTATAAAAAGAGTGCTAGATTAAATAAAAAAAAACCAGGAATTTATATTGATGACAAAAAAATTTGTAGTTTTGGATTAAAAATTACACATGGGTGCACATATCATGGTGCATCAATTAATGTCTCTATGGACCTAAAACCATGGAATGGTATCAATGTTTGCGGTCAAAATAATCAACCGGTTACCGACTTCAGAACTGAAGGAATATTGACCAATTTATTTGATGTCTCGAGGCTTGTACGTGAACAAACGCTTAAAATATTTTCCGAATAAGATTATGACTGTTTAAGACGGGCTAAGCCTTTATCAAGATCCTGAATCAGATCATCACAATCTTCCAAGCCTACATACAACCTAAGCATGGTGGAGGTATATGATTCCACGGCGGATTGGCGAAAATATTGAAGTTTTGAAGGAATCAATAATGATTCGTAGCCTCCATAACTGTGTCCCATAGCAAAAAATTCCATTTGATCAAGCATACGAGCAAGTGCTTCTTCAGAATATTGCTCAGTAAGAATAATGCCCATCAAGCTACCGCCCCCAGAAAATAATTTTTTCCAATGATCATAATATTCAGAAAATGGTGACGGAGGATATAAAACGCTTTGGATCATCTCGTGTTTATTGAGCCATTCAGCAATTAATAGTGCATCTTGAAATTGCTGTTCCATTCTCACTGCCATGGTTCTCATCCCTCTTAAACCAAGATAGCATTCGTCAGGGCCTGCAGAAATACCTTGAAATATACTGCTACCCCTTACAGCTCTGGAGGTATCTTTTGAACAAGCAACAATGCCTAACATGGCGTCAGAATGTCCAACAATATATTTTGTTGCTGCCTGAACCTCAATATCAATATCGTGCTCCAGAGGTCTAAAATATAATGGACCAGCCCAAGTATTATCAAAGATAATGATGATGTTAATTCCCAATTCAGAACTTCTCTGCCTAACCGCACTCACAAGTATTTCTATGTCTTGTAGTTCAAAAGTAATTGAACTGGGTGATTCCAAATATACCACTCTTGTATTTGATTTAATCATTGATCCTATTTCTTCATGAATCAAGGGAGAGAAAAAACTCACCTCCACACCAAATGGTGCCAAATGATTATTAAAAAAATATCCAGCAGGCTCATAAACACCTTCAGTAACGAGGATATGATCTCCTTGATTAACAAAGGGCGTAACAGCGATATTAATTGCAGACATTCCTGAACTGGTAGCGATTGATCGATAAGCTCCTGACAATTCGGAATAAGCTTTCTCTAAGGCAAAACTGTTCGGTGAGCCTAGTCTCCCATATCGGAAACTATTAAATTCAGGATCCCATGATTGATATTCTGCAAGTGATTCAAATAATACCGTTGAAGCCCTATAAGGGGGTATGTTGACTGCACCTTGTGCATATTTTTTATCTCGTCCTGAATGGACTAAAATCGTTTTTTTATTCTTTTTCTTTTTTTCTTTTCGATTCATAACTCGTTATCCTTGAATCAATTCTTTGGCTTTATTTAATCGTTCCATGGTTCCAACATCCAGCCATTTTCCAGAATGCAACTCGCCACTAATTACACCTTTTCGGACATATCTTCGAAGCAGTTTAGCCAGTGAAAACCTCTGATCATTATAGGATCTAAAGATTTCAGGTTTTAACAAACTGATCCCACTAAAAGTATACATGTGGCTTGAACGATTCAAAACTAAATTGCCCTCCAGGCCAAAATCACCAGAAAGATTATGGTCTGGATTTTTAACTAAAATTAGATGTCCTACAAAATCTTTAACCAATGGGTTTATTGTAAAAGAAAAATCTGTAATGATGTCTGCATTGATCACCCAAAACGGCTCGTTTTTAAAATAACTCAGTGCATTTAAAATACCACCACCGGTACCCAAAGGCTCATCACCTTCGTTAATACAAATGATTTTAGGTCCCGGATCATTCATTACGTTGATGTATTCCTCTATCATTGAGCCAAGCCATGATGTATTGATTATGATTTCTTCAACTCCGGCAAGAATAAGATTGCTTATATTTCTTTGTAATAAAGTTTCACCATGAATACTAATCAGGGGTTTAGGTATTTGCTCTGTAAGTGGCATTAACCTTTCCCCCCGACCTGCAGCTAGAATCATTGCTCTCATTTAAAATACATGTTTGCACATAAACTGTTGCAGCGGATTTAGTAATGGATAAGCTTTAGCCATTTTTGCAACATACTCCAATATTCTGGGTATATCTAAAAGATAGTTTTCTTTTCCATCTCTATAGTTAAGCCTACAAAATATCCCGATTGCTTTTAAATGCCTTTGCATACCCATTAAATCAAAATCATATTTAAATTGTTTTATGTCGACATGAATCAGATCATGTTTCACCAATCTCTGATAATAATAATCAATCCATTGATCAATTTGGTGGTCCGGCCATTTGATATAACAATCTTTTAAAAGTGAAACTAAATCATAGGTTATTGGCCCTGATACAGCATCTTGGAAGTCTAAGACTCCCAATTCAGCATCGGCGGACAATATGATGTTTCTCGAATGAAAATCACGATGAACAAAAACATTTTTCTGGCTCAATGCATGGTCTGCTAAATCATTAAATATCTTTTTAATATCAAAATCTGCCATTATTTCTGGACTTATCTGTAGATGATGAAAACAATACCAATCAATAAACAACTGCATTTCATCAAGTAGATCTTGCTTGCTATACAAAGGAAGATTTTGTTGACATTCCAACCCTTTCACCTGGATCTTCAACAGGACATTCATGGCATTTTTGTACAAATGATCTGTTTTGATTTTTTTTGAAAGAATGGCATTTAACATGGTGTCATTACCTAGATCGGTTACTACAAAAAAACCTTCAGAAAGATTTTTTGCCTTAATTCTCGGCACTCTAATACCCATTTTTTCAAGAATTGTAGCGATGGCAACAAATTTAGCGCCATTTTCATATTCAGGAGGTGAATCTACTGCTATGCAAGTTCTATGATCATCATAGTGGACTCTATAATAACGTCTAAAACTAGCATCATTGCTTGCTGATTTTATGGATTGAATAGGTTTATTTAAAGTATCTTCTAACCACTTAATTAATGAATCGTATCGTTGAGATGCGTTCAAAAAAACCACCTTTACAAAAATTATTTTAACTTAGAAAGTAATTCATATTACATCAAAGTTTTTAACTAATAACCTGAAAGAATAGGAAAATAACACAGGAAAATTATAAAATTAGCATAATCTAATATATGGAAGATACTTTTGCGTTTATTTTTAACTATTAGTCTAGTAATAGTTGTATTGGGAGTCACGCTCAATGCCTATGCTATTGGGCCCGGTTTACATTCATCCGTTTGTCTGGCCAATACGATAGCAATAAATTCAGAAACTCCTAGTGACAGTAGTCAGAGTCTTTCATTTGAAACTGGTTCGATTCAGGCCGAATTGGGAAATCAAATTGATATTCAAGAAAAAATTAGGATCACTTCTGGTAACAGTATCATTACTGCAGATCAAGCATCCTACGACGAACAACTTGGCATCCTGACGATCCCAAACAATATATCTTTTGAAAATAATGATTTAATCATTTTTGGGAAAAGTGCGGAAATCAAAATAAAAGAAAAAACTACTATCATCAACAACACAAACTATCAAATCTTCTCAATTCCAGCCAGAGGTACAGCTGGAGAGATAAGAGTGAAAAATAATAACATTAATCTGAGTCAAGTTACTTTCAGTACATGCACATCCATTGATGATTCATGGGAACTATCTGCTCAATCTATAACAATCGATAACCTAGCAGGCATAGGTGAAGCCAGAAATCTTGTCTTTAATTTCAAAGATATTCCGATTCTATTTTTGCCTTATCTATCCTTCCCAACAGGTGATCAAAGAAAATCTGGACTGCTGACACCAAGCTTTGGTAAATCTTCAAAAAAAGGTATTGAAATTAGTTTGCCGTACTATTGGAATATTGCTTCAAATATTGATCTTAAAACAACTCCAACACTTATGACGAAAAGAGGAATGATGCTTTCATCAGAATTAAGATATATGACAGCACATCAAAATGGAGTGACCCAAATAGACTACCTTCCAAACGATGACAAAACAAAAAAAAGTCGTACCTATATATCACATAATCAAGTGCTTCACTTAAGTTCTAATTGGCGAATGAACCTGAACGGAGAATATGTATCGGACAATAATTATTTTGAAGACTTAACCGGAACGATGAGCTCAACCAGTCGAACTCACTTGTTAAGACAAATGCAGTTACAGCATCTTACTGATGATTGGTTCATGGAAATAGGCATGGATCACTATCAAATTTTGGATGAATCAATTATTTCTAAAGAAAAGCCTTTTAGGCGTTTACCATATTTGAATTTCTCTGGAGCTTGGTATAACCAAGCATTGAGCCTAGATTATAAGTTAAATAGTGGGGTAGTTTTTTTTGACAAATCAGAGACCATTTCCGGGTCAAGATTTAATGTAATGCCTGAAATAACCTCTTCATTATCTTTTAATGGCATCAGCATCGAACCTTCTATAGCTCTAGACTTTACAAAATACAATTTAAGTATTCCGACAGAACTTCGTCATTTAAAAAATGATACCTCCCCTGAAAGAATAGTCCCAATATATAGTTTAGATATGAAAGGAATATTTCGTAAATATTGGAACAATGGAAAGTATACACAGACTCTTGAACCTAGGATTCAAGCAGTTTATATTCCGTACAGAAATCAAGACGATGTTCCAATTTTTGACACCACTATTCCGGATTTTAGAGTTCAATTATTTAACAAAAATAGGTATGTTGGCCAGGATAGGTTAGGTGATACTTCCCAAATGAGTTATGGAATCACAAGTCAACTGTTTAATACCAGTGATGGAGAATCGATACTAGGTTTCACCTTCGGTCAAATTCGCTATTACAAAGATAGGAAAGTGTCGCTTCCACATGAAACATCTTTGACCAACAATTCCTCAAGTTATCTGGCATCAATAGACTGGAAAATTAATAAAGAATGGTCTATGAAACTTGGCAATATATGGGATTCACATAAAAATCAATCGATGAAAACAGTAGCAAAATTTCAATACGTATCTGAAGAGTCCAAAATCTTCAATTTATCTTATAGATACCGCAAAAATATTCTCAAACAGATGGATGTCTCTTTTTCATGGCCTGTACGAGATCAATGGAATGTAGTCGGACGGTACAATTACTCCATCCTTGATAGAAGAGTCTTAGAGCACTTTGTCGGCTTGGAATATGAATCATGTTGTTGGGGCATTCGATTGATCACTAGAAAACACCTTGCTTATAGAAATGGGGAAACCGACTCTTCGGTATCGTTAGAATTTATTTTTAAAGGATTAACAAATTTAGGAGACCCTGTTGAAAGTCTATTGGGTAGGGGAATATTAGGCTATGATATGCCATAGATTATGCTGAGATACTTACAAAAATTGATCGGTACCATTGCCTTTGTTGCGGTTTTGTGGCCTTCACATGGTTTCTCTCAAACGAGAGATTTGGGCGGAACAGGACAATTTTTGGATGGCATTGCTGCGATTGTTAATGATGGTGTAGTGCTAAGAAGCGAAGTAGAAATACAACTTCAAGTGATACTAGATAATTTTGCTGAGCAGCAAGAGCAGCTTCCACCGAGAGATGTTATTGAAACACAAGTATTAGAACGTCTGATTATTAAACAAATACAACTACAACGAGCAGAACGTTTAGGCATTAGAATTCCTGATGAAATGCTGAATTCGGCCATTAATAATGTTGCCAAAAATAACAATACAACCTTTGCAGAATTTCCTCAGTTACTAGCGGATGAAGGTGTTAATTATGAAGATTATCGTCAAGAACTGAGAGAACAAATAACCATAGAACAACTGCGACAAAGAGATGTTGTCTCAAGAATTCAAATTTCGCCAAGCGAACTTGAAAGCTTTTTAGTACTGCAAAAAAACCGTGATGCTCTTAATTTTGATTATGACCTTTCGCATATTCTTATTCCTGTCTCTGCTTCGGCATCAGACAGTCAAATTACAAGTGCCAAAATTTTATCAACAAAAATCTATGAACGAATTGTCAAAGGAGAAAAATTTGAAACCCTAGCAGTGGAATATTCTCAGGGACAACAAGCTCTTAGTGGTGGAAAATTAGGTTGGTTAAAAGGTGAACAATTACCTACAAGTTTTATCGAGGCTGCATCACAGTTAGAAAAGGGAGAAACATGTCAACCCTTTAGGAGTTCTAGTGGTTTTCACTTGATACTATTAAATGATTTCAAAGGACAAGAGCCCATATTAGAGGAGCAAATTCATGTCAGACATATTTTGATAAAAACCAATGAGATTCTAGATGACGATGCTGCTAAAGAAAAACTGAAAACAATCAGAGATCAAATTACCAAAGATGGAGATTTCGGCGCAATAGCTGCGGCAACCTCTGAAGACACTGGCTCTGCACAAGAAGGAGGAGATATGGGATGGACTGGTCTTGGGTTCTTTGTTCCAGAATTTGAAGCAGTTGTGAATTCTTTAGTAGAAAATGAAATCAGTGAACCTTTTAAATCTAGATATGGCTGGCATATTGTTCAATTATTAGGTAATAGAATTTATGATAACACTGAAGATATAGGAAGAAATAAGGCCATTGAATCAATTAGAAATTCTAAACTCTCTGATGAAATTGAATTATGGGCACGTCAACTTAGGGATGAAGCATTTGTAGAATATTTATCCTACGATTAGTTTTCCCCTTGTGACCAACACAGACAAACCTATTCCATTCATTGTAACCTCAGGCGAACCCTCAGGCATTGGGCCAGATATAGTTTTATCTCTAGCCATGACAACAAAATCTGAACAATTTGTGGTTTTTGGCAACATTGATATGCTTAAATCAAGAGCCGAAGTTCTTGGCATGAACATTAATATAGTACCTTATAAAGTTGGCTCAGAGTTAAACCATACAGAATCTAACTCCCTCTTGGTTAAAGATTTTGAACTTTCAGAAACAGTCATCCCTGGTCAACTCAATAAGGAAAACTCAGTCTATGTCCTTGAGATGATTAAAGAAGCAACATTAGGGTGCTTATCTGGTCAATACAAAGGTCTCATTACAGCACCCGTTCATAAACATATAATTAATGAAAATGGGATTGAGTTTAGTGGTCACACTGAATATATTGCCGAATTGTGCAACAGCAAAAATCCAGTAATGACTTTTATATCCGATACCATGCAAATGGCTTTTGCAACAACTCATGTGCCACTAAAAAAAATCTCAAGACTAATAACAACTGATCTATTAGTTGATATTTGCAGAATTTTACACGTGGATTTAGAGCGTTTGTTTGACCTAAAATCTCCAAAAATCGGTATTTTAGGCCTCAACCCACATGCAGGAGAGAATGGCATATTGGGTGATGAAGAAATTAACACTATATTGCCGGCCATAAAAATAATACAAAATGAAGGCATTAACGCAATAGGACCATTGGCTGCTGACACAGCTTTTTTGTTTAACCAATCACAAAGAGTTGACCTGATGCTTGTTATGTACCACGATCAAGGTTTGCCACTATTTAAATTTTCTAATCACCTACAATCTGCCAATGTGACGCTAGGCATACCAATTATTAGAACCTCAGTAAATCATGGTGTTGCTTTGGATAAAGCTGCAAGTGGAGAAGCATTGAATGACAGCTTACACTATGCAATTACAATTGCTGAAAATATGTATGGACACGCATAAGAGTGATAATACAACACAATATTCGCAAACGCTTTGGTCAAAATTTCCTAGTTGATAATAATATAATTAATAAGATTCTTGACTTGATTGAGCCTAGGAAGCATGACCATTTTATTGAAATTGGTCCTGGTATGGGTGCATTAACCTTTCCAATTCTTGATCGAATAAACAACCTTGATGTGATTGAGATTGATAGAGATCTAGTTAATGTACTTACAGAACATAACCACACCAATCAGTTATCCATTCATTCAGCTGACGCCTTAAAATTTGATTTCAACTCTCTCTGCCATCCGGGTCAAAAGCTAAGATTAATGGGCAACCTGCCTTATAATATTTCAACGCCTCTGCTCTTTCATATTCTCAATTACTCCAATATATTTCATGATCTACATATCATGGTTCAAAAAGAGGTTGGAGATAGAATCTGCAGTGAGCCAAATAATAAAACGTATGGAAGACTATCAGTTGCTATACAAGCTCGTTGTAAAACAACTAAACTCTTTGATATCAAACCAAATGCTTTTTATCCGAGACCAAACGTAAACTCTTCAATGGTTCAATTAATCCCTTATCAATCAATGAGTAAACAACAGGAACAACAGCTAGACCGTGTTGTGCAATTAGCCTTTTCTAAAAGAAGAAAAAAAATTAAGAACGCTCTAGATGGTTTATTCAAAACAGAAGATTTGAAACTTCTAGCAATCGATCCAGAGAAAAGGCCTGAAAATTTATCGGTGAAGGATTATATTAATTTGTCTAAGATACTCTAGAGTCTACAGATGGCAATCTATGCAATAGGCGACATTCAAGGCTGCTATATTGAGTTCAGGGCTCTGCTTGAAAAACTCGATTTTCAGCCCGGTTCAGACCAATTGTGGTTAACAGGGGATCTAGTCAATAGGGGTCCTCAGTCTCTGGAAGTATTAAGATATCTTCAACATTTGGACTCCTCTATTGTTGCTGTGCTTGGAAATCATGATTTACACTTAATTGCCCAAGTGATGACCAATGATAACCCTAAATCCATAGAGAGTAGTCTGCATCCGATTGTAGAATCAAAAGATAAAATTGATCTCATAGAGTGGTTAAGACATCTCCCTTTACTGTTTGTGGACGATAATCATCAGACTGCATTAGTTCATGCAGGCCTTCATCCCCACTGGAATCTTCTTGAATCTCAACAATATGCTAATGAGGTTGAGGCAATTCTAAGAGGGCATAGTGCTGAACACTTTCTCAAAGTGATGTATGGAGATACACCGAGCCGCTGGACTGAACACCTCAGTGGTTATGACCGTTATCGCATCATTCTGAACTGTTTAACTAGGATAAGATACTTGACTCCTGACATTGAATTGAACTTTATTGAAAAAAATCATCCAGAGAAGAATCAGAATGCAAACCTAATTCCTTGGTTTGAAGTAGAGAATCGAGAGAATCAAGAATACCGGATTATTTTTGGTCACTGGTCAACTTTGCAGTTTTACTCAAAAAATAATATTACCTGTCTCGATGGTGGGTGTGTTTTTGGAGGGCAACTCATATCCATCGATATTGATCGTCCATCAATGCAGATTGCAGTCGACGCAGCTACTAACTATTGTCCTATATCGAAATTGGAGCAGGAATATGTGGGTGAGACTGATAGTTAATCAGTTCAAAATCTGCAAAACGGTACTCAAAAATTGAGTTGGGTTTGTTATTTAATTTTAATTCAGGCAAGGAATAAGGTGTTCTTGATAACTGTTCCCTGGCTTGCTCAATATGATTCAGATACAAATGAACATCGCCACCAGTCCAAATAAACTCACCTGGTTCCAATTGACATTGTTGAGCAATCATTGTTGTTAATAGACTATAGGAAGCAATATTAAAACCTAATCCTAAAAATGTATCGCAACTTCTCTGGTAGAGTTGACATGACAATTTCCCATTGGCTACAAAGAACTGGAAAAAAGCGTGACACGGTGCTAATGCCATCTTCTTATTTAAAACATTTTCTTGAGGAGAAATATTCTCATCTGGTAAATCAGCAACATTCCAGGCACTAACAATGATTCTTCTTGAGTTTGGGTTATTGGTAATTTGGTCGATAACCTTTTTTATCTGATCAATATATTGACCATTTGGTGTTGGCCATGAACGCCATTGATATCCGTATATTGGACCTAAATCACCGGTCTCTGTCTCCCAATCATCCCAAATATGTACTCCGTGATCTTTTAAATCCTGATTGTTGGTAGATCCATTAAGAAACCACAGTAATTCATGTACCACACCTTTAAAAAATATTTTTTTTGTCGTCAATAAGGGAAAACCCTCAGTGAGGTCAAATCTCATTTGATGACCAAAGAAACTTCGTGTTCCAGTACCTGTCCTATCGCCTTTAAGTTCTCCAGATTCAAGAATGGACTGCAGTAGATTTAAATATTGTTGCAACGAAATGATCTCCGTATAAAGTATTTGACTCTTTTTATTATACTGTCTTGCTCGTTTTGGTTAGCCTGTTTTTTCGTATAAAAATCCAAAATCCTATCACAATCATAGGTAGTGATAATAGTTGTCCGACAGTTAGCCAACCCCATGCCAAATAACCGA
>Ga0208521_1000247_pt1 | contig 36922 bp, 29 predicted proteins | sample ETNtaG_24_FD_185754 | JGI IMG/M metagenome (GOLD analysis project Ga0208521, IMG submission 185754) | Marine microbial and viral communities from oxygen minimum zone, Eastern Pacific Ocean - ETNP201306SV47 (SPAdes) (version 2) | ecosystem: Environmental > Aquatic > Marine > Oceanic ... | reverse complement strand
TCTATCATTACCTCCCGCTCCTGTTGCGGAAGGGCAATGATGGGAGTGGCCTCTCTGGTTTCAGAAGGGCTATCGCCACGCGCACTCTCCAAAGAGCTGGCCTCCATCAGTAGTAGTCGGTGCCGACAGCGCGACGCACCTCTTCCATGGTCTCCTCAGCCGCCTCCCCTGCTCTCTCACAACCATCGGCAATAATATTTCGCACCAGAGTAGTATCTTCCAGATAGGGCTGGGCCCGATTATGAAGCTCCCGCTGCTCCTTGAGGAGTTCATCGATGAGGGGGCCCTTGCAGTCCAGGCAGCCGATGCCGGCACTTTGACACCCCTCGACAACCCACTCACGAGTCTGCTCGGTGGCGTAGACCAGATGCAATTCCCAGACCGGGCACTTGGCCGGATCACCCGGATCGGTGCGGCGTACGCGTGCCGAATCGGTCGGCATCCCCTTGATCACCTTCTCGACCCGTGCCGGATCATCACGCATGGCGATGGTATTGCCATAGGACTTGGACATCTTCTGCCCATCGAGCCCCGGCATCTTCGCCGCTTCGGTGAGAAGGGCTTCAGGCTCGGGGAGAATGATCCTCCCGCCCCCCTCCAGGAAGCCAAAGAGCCGCTCCCTGTCGCCCAAGGTAATATTTTGCTGGCCCTCCAGGAGCGCCCTCGCTCGGGTGAGCGCCTCTTCATCTCCCTGCTCTGTCCAGCCCTTTCTGAGCGTTCTATAGAGCTTGGCCGCCTTCTTCCCCATCTTTTTGATTGCTGCCTCTGCCCGGGCCTCGAAATCGGGCTCTCGACCATAGATGTAGTTAAAGCGGCGGGCGATCTCCCGGGTCAACTCCACATGGGGAACCTGGTCTTCACCGACGGGAACGTAACTCGCCCGATAGATGAGGATATCGGCCCCTTGAAGCAGGGGATAACCGAGAAAACCATGGGTAGCGAGCTCTCGCTCCTTCAATTTCTCCTGCTGATCCTTGAAGCTGGGAACCCGCTCAAGCCACCCCAGGGGAGTGATCATCGAGAGCAGAAGGGCAAGTTCAGCGTGCTCCACCACCCGGGATTGAATAAAGAGTGTCGCCCGCCCAGGATCGATCCCGGCCGCCAGCCAGTCCACCACCATATCCCAGACATTCTCCTCGATGATGGTCGGCTCCTCATAGTGGGTGGTGAGCGCATGCCAGTCGGCCACAAAAAAGAAGCTCTCATACTCCTGCTGCAGTTTTACCCAGTTCTTGAGGACACCATGATAGTGGCCGAGATGGAGGCGCCCCGTGGGACGCATCCCAGAGAGCACGCGTTTGTTTTGTCCCGGAAGATTCACACCCTGTTCCTAATGAAGAGAAATATAATACGGTGCAATTTTATCTGATTTTGAGGGTAAATGAGAGTGAAGCTTTGAGGCATCAAAGGCGTAGTCGATCTACCGCCTCATATTGTAATGAACCACTCTATTAACGAGTAGATAGAGGATGAGAATCATAAACATGGACCAGAAGAGAACTCCATCTTGCCAATAATAAAGGGAGCCAAGAACACCGATTGTGGAAAAAAGAACCTGAACTGCAACCAGAACTAGGAGAACGGTGTATTTACCAAGCCCGAGGTTGAGCAGGAAATGGTGGATATGCAACCTGTCTGCAGAAAGAGGTGATCTTCTATTGGCAATCCTTAAAATAAAAACACTCATCATATCAAGCAATGGTAATCCAATTACCCAAGCCGCAGAGGTGGTCTTCAGAGTCTTGCTTCCATCGGTGGAGAGGTCTATGAGCAGGAAGACCATCACCAATCCAATAAACATACTCCCGGCATCCCCCATAAATACTTGCCGCTGACGACCTACTATAAAAGAAAGATTGAAGAGAACAAAAGCAGCAAGAACCGAAATCATGAGTGAGATAAGTAGAAGAGATTGCCCTCTCCCATTGATCACCACAAGCAGAGCAAGGGAGGCAAAACCTATAATCGCGATCACCCCGGCAAGACCATCATGGCCATCCATCATATTAAAAGCGTTTATCACCCCAACTATCGCAATCACTGTAAAGGGAATTGCTGTGATCCCAAGCCCATAGGGTCTGGGAACAAACAAAATCTCGCCAAGGCTATGAATTACCAATTCATCGAGTAGAACCAGAAGCAGAGCTACAACCAGCTGAACGACAAATTTAACTCTTGCAGAGATATCTCTGTGGTCATCTAGTATTCCCGTAAAGACTACAAGACAGATACACAAAAAGAGAATCCTGTATTGACCAAACGAGTCCTGAAAAAGAAGAAGGGAGAGAACAAGGGAGATCATCATCGCAATCCCCCCTGTGAGTGGCACATTGAGTTCATGCTGTTTTCTTGAATTCGGCCTGTCCACCAAGTTTATATTTCTTGCGATGGGGGAGAGATAGAACATCAGAAATGTTGCAATGGCCATAGCAGTAATTGAGGGGATCAGCAGCATGGAGTGACTATAACCAAACGAATTGGATTAAAACAGTTAGGAAAGCCGTTGGACTCTGCAAATTTAAAGATTTCACACTCCGATGAAAAAGATGACAGCGTGCTGGATCATTGTAAACGAAGTGGTATCTATGAGGACTTCCTTGGGAATCAATTACAAATTGATTTCATTTAATCTTGTATAGATTGAGATACTCACCTTGATAGAGTCGATCAGCAACATCATCAATACTGGTAATATCTCTTGAGAGACAACTCTTGGCAACATTTCTGTTATCTCTATCTTTATTGATAATAATATAGCCCAACTCAAGCCTATCTATGATGCTATTTTTTGTTTCAGTGTCATCAGAACAGAGTATTACAAGCTCTTCCTTTTCTATGAAGACGTCAGGATAACGATGGTGATAGTGTGGATTTCTTGAATAAATTGGTAGAGTTGCCACAACGTAATATGAAGTAGCTACATCGGAGAGAAATACTCCCCCCTTTTCTGCCAGCAAACCTATCTCTTTAAGATCAGCCTCATACTTGATAGATGATTGTAAATAGTTGTCATCAAAAGAGCGTCCAAGTGTCCAGTGATACTCCTTTGGTTCTCTTCCAAAGGGCCATCGATCAATAAACCCTAGATGAAAGAGAAAATCAGGTAGTATCAATCCGGTTACAGAAACAAATAAACCCACTCTGATCACCCTGTTAAGGGTAAGCCCTCTCATAGCCTGCCAGAGAAGAGCAGCCAGATAGATGATTACTGTTGCAACTAGAAGGGACTTGTTGAGTGAGGGAGAGTAGTAATAATTGATCGAGAGAGACTCAATCAGAGAGAAGAAGGGATAGAGAAACAGCAATAGAGCTGGCAGGATGTGGTCTCTCAGCCTCTTTTTCTCTTCTCTCGTTGAGACCATGGAGATTAAAAGCCAGATTGAACCAGAGAAAATTACCAACAAGGTTATATTGAGAAGATAGATCCTATCACTTCTCATATAGTGAGCCGGAATTGTCCAGACAAGATAGGGATCACTTCCAAGTGAATGACTGATAACACTGTCACTCGCCATGAAATCTATCTGATGGAGAACTGTGGGCTTACTTTGGAGAAGATCATAGTTACAGATTGAGATAATAGGCAAGATACAATCCATATACCTAACAGAAGCACTTAACAGAGAAAAATTACCCGGATGCTCCATCGGATCTATCCTGACTCTTAATGGATGTCCGATCGGATAAATTAAAACGTCATCAATCGTTGTATTGAAAGAGCCCACTCTTTTTGCTGAAGTGATAACGACTCGATTTAGCCCGGGTATTATCAATGCGGATTGACTTCTCAGTTCATCAAGGCCTCTCCTCTCTCTCTCATCCCAGTAGAGCTTGGCCCGAGTATAGCGATCACCTTCGATATCAAACTCCACCACAACTCTCCTCTCATTGAGATAGGTATAAAGGACCGCAGCAAAAAAGGTCAAAAAAATGACGACCAAAAAATCAAAGAGACGAGTTCGACTCAATTCAAACTCTCGTCATTCCAAGAGAACAGTTGACGATAAAAAACAGCCAAAATCAGGGGGGAGATGAGAAGGAGATGAACCCTATAGACAGAAGGGAGTGGGATCAGAAATGAGGTAAGTGTGAAAAAGTAGGGAGAGGTGAGGGTTAACAATACCAGTGATGAGGTGGCGAACAGAAAAAGATTCATACGGGTCATTCTGATAAACACCATCCCTACTCCAAGAATTAGTGTGATCACCCCGCTCCAGATCATCGCGCCGCGCAACTGGTGATCCCAGAAGGGAAGATAGACCCGGTTATGAAACTGATCAAATGAATCCTTTGGAACGTGTCGACCGATATACTCAGGAAAGAAAAGATCCAGGATATGTCTGATATCGATAATCAAAAACAGTATCAGTAGTAATCCAAGCAGATAGAGTGATTGAAACAGTCTGAAATATGCGATCGCCTTGAAATATCGAGAGAGAAAACGGTAGGCCAGCAGATAAAGCACGGTAAGGAGTGGAAAGATAAAGTTGAGATAGGGTGATCTCGCACGGGCACCCGAGAAGACACTTTCAATATGACCTGGCAGCAGATATAACGCCAGAATCACCCCAAACAATAAACAACAGACCAGCACAATCGAGAGCGCCCACCTCTCCCACCTACAGTCTTGGAGTTGATCTTCTGGCAAGAGAACAGATATAGATAAGAGATAGGCCCCCATCGCCAACAAGTAGAGAACAACTTCAACCCCATGGAGCCCTACCATCGCCACAAAGGTCAAAGAAAGTAGAAAAAGTAGTTGGTATGGTAGCGTTTTGAGGGGGCTCTCAGGGTTCGAAAGCTTAATTTGATTTTTCCACTCATCAAGCCCCCGAAAAGTAAGGTAGAAGGCAAAGAAGAGAACGATATAGGAGGCATTTCCTGGCCAGGGACTAACCCTTAGATAGCTACTTAACCCGCCAACAATAAAGAGTGTAAATAAGATTGAAACAAGTGAAGTACATTTGTCATTAGAGAGTTGCAACGTAAGCAGATAGACTGCGATCAAAAACAAGACGGCATTGATTGCCCCTATAAAGTGCCAGATTATGGGAAGTGAGAGACCACTCGATTCACTAATAAGTGCTAGTTGAAGATGCCACAAAGGAGGATAGATCACCGGCTTGATATCGCCCCCAAGCAAGGGGTGACGTTGAATAAAGAGTGAATCATCCTGAACCATCTGAGCGGCATAGCTCATATGCCACCAGCCATCAGCCAGCATATCAAGCAGCCCACCCTGAAAGGTCATTGCTATAAATACAGTTATGATAATGATTTTTAATAAAAGATCATCTCGCTTCCAGCTGATATACCGACTGATCTTGAATTTAACACCTCTCTCTCTGAAAATAAAAATCAGGATAAGGGCAATGAAATCGACTGCAAGAAGTAGATACTTTGTGACATGGAGTCCAATACCGATTAGGCTTGTGGAGTCCAATACCGATTAGGCTTGTCATAAGGACTAAAAAAGCGTTTAGTAGAATCGAGATTAGAAAACTGGTAACTAATATTTCACACCAACCACTTCTAACACAAGAGCTTTGAGAACACCATTGTGTAGCTAGTTTTTGGATTAGATAACCCGAGAGAAAAAGGAAAAAGGCCGAGTGGATATAAAATTGAAGAGCATCTAAAATCATTTTATTAATAATGACAAATTGTTTTCAAGACTCATATGGAGTTCAGAAGTAAATTCAATTATAATTATTCTTCAAATATATATATAAATCTAATTTTGGATTTATCTTAATAATTTAGCAAAATTCGGACTTTCTTTACAAACGATACTTCTCATGTATGAACCTCAATACAAGTGACAGTTTCGTCAATAGCACCTCTGCAACTGCATAGTTAAGATGTAGTAATCAATCTGTCATATGCCTAGATTTAAGGAGTGGTATTGTTAATAATTCTTTATTATTTGTTGAGTAATATTATGTGATGGATATATTATAAATTATATACATTTGTTAAGCAATTAATTACAATTGATTTTAGTTGATATTGTTATGATATATAATATTTGTTATAAGATTTTATAGTGTTTTCTAATGGAAAATGGTGTTTTACACGACTTAGAAGATTATTTCCTATTATATTTCTTTCAATTTTCGATAAATTGAAAAATTCATTAATCATAGTTGATAAATATGTTGGATTTAAATTTTGAATAATTAATTTTGAATCATTTAATATTATTGAATTATCACCAACATCAGTTGCAAAAACAGGTAAAGAACTTAACATTGCTTCTAATATCGATATTGAAAAGGCCTCTGAATGGGATGTGTTAAGCATTAAGTCAGAGGAATAGAGTATATTATTTATATCGTCACGTTTCCCTAATAAATAAAAATATTCCAAAATGTTTTTGGTTTTGATTAAATTTACGAGTTCATTGTTATTGTAATTTATGTCTTGGCCAGCTAAAACGAAATAAATATCGTCTCTTAGTTTCAATAGCCTTTCTGCTGTTTCGATAAATAGTAAATGATTTTTAATCGGGTGATAGCGTGCTATCATACAAATGACTTTTGATTTATTGTTAATGTTAAGCTCACTTCTTAATAAGGAACCATAAGTTTTATTATTTGCCTTTATTCCATTATAAATAACTACAGCATTTGATTTATTGAAGCCTAATGCAAGATGTTGAATTTTACTTCGTTTTGATACGTAAATTATTTTGTATGGTAAAAATGAAATAATTGATGAGATTTTTATTAACATTCTAGGGAATATTTTTTCTTTTTTGTAAAATGAAAGTGAATGATGTATTGACCATAAAACTTTCGTTTGGTTCTTCTTGTTCGAGAACAATATTGAAACTATATTTCCAATGTACATCCACCCTTGTATTCTTACAGGTTTTAACTTTCGAATAACAAATATCAAATAAAATAGTTTAATAATACTAAGTGGGTTTTTTTTTGTTATATTTAAATTATAAATTTGCTTAGTGTGTAATTCGATTTCATTTGATAATGCGCCAATACCTTTTAAACTAATTATGTAATGATCAAAACTAGATGAAGATGGGTGAGAGATTAGATCCAATAAAACGTGCTCAGCTCCACCTCTTTCTAGTCCGCCAATAACATGTAATATTTTAATTTTAGAGTTTTTCAAAATAACTATATTTATAAAATATGATTCATTTGAAATATTTAATGATTGCTATTTAAATTTGTCAATGACATATTTAATTTTTGAGTATGAGTATTCTAAATTATATTTTTCTTCTATTTTGTTTCTTGCATTTTTTCCAATTTCTTTTCTTTTATTGCTTGAGCTGAATAGCATTGTTAAATATTTTTTCCATTGGCTTTGATTTTCTGCCAGAAAACCATCATGATTATGCTTAATAATATTTATATTTTCACCTACTTTTGAAGCAATGACAGGTTTAGACATTGCCATGTACTGAATTAATTTATAACCACACTTGCCTTGTTCCCAAGTGTCGTTATATAAAGGCATAATTCCAATATCTATTTGTGATAGTAAATTTATTTCAGACTCTGTGTTCCATTCATAATTTAAGATGTTGTACTTTTTAGAATAATAATTTGCACCAATTACATGTAATTCAAAATCATAGTGGTTAAACAATTCAGCAAGAACTTCATCAACTATGTCTAAATACTTTGATGTCGAAGGAGTTCCTATCCACCCAATAACTACTTTTCTGTTATGATTCTCTCGTGGAATGTATCTATTTAAGTCTACAACAGATGGTACAATTATAATTCTTTTTGAACCATGGTTAGATGCTTGTTGTAACAAATATTCATTTCCACAAATTACATAACTTGATTTCTTCATAATTTTGAATATTTTATTAGAAAGTAAAGCCATGTAATAGTTTTTTGAAGTTGAGTAATTAATAAATATTGCATCATCATAATCAACTATATATGGTTTCTTTAACGTGGCAATCAATGATTCTGCAATTGATGGGAAACCGGGAAATAATTCTTTTTCAATATATATTAAGTCATACTTATTAATTGTAAATAAAGATAATATTCGGATAATATAAGAATACGTTATTCGAAGGAATGGTCTCTTTCCTGTTTCATATAAACTTGCAAGATAAGTGCGATTAAATAAAGATTGAACGGTTATCGTGTGTCCAGCCGATCTCAGATAGGGAACAAATTGAAGAGTGCGAACTCTACTGCTCGCACCTTGGTAATCAAACCGTGAAAATAATAATATATTCATCGGATTATTCTAATTGAGTGAATATATCCAGATGTTTTTGCTCGTCCACCTACTAATGTTAATATAATCTGTATGGTATGATTATCATGTAATGGAAGTAATGATAATGTTCGCCTCCCATGATCAATTGTATATTTTATTATTGTATCTAAATGCTTTTGATTAAGTAATAATGTTCTTTCACCGCTGCCACTTATTCTTAAGTCAATAGGTGATTTAGATTTAATTTGATTTAAATTTATAACAGCGGTTTCGCGATAGATGCAAATAGATGATTCACAATTAATGTTTGATGATGTTAAATTTGATTGGTTCGATATACACTCTACAGGAGAATTTTGAAGAATTGGCTTATTTATTATATTACTTAATACTTGACTAATTAATTTTACTGAGTTTTTTATTTGGTAAAGATTTTTATTGTTAAATATTTTATAGTTTGACATATTAAGGCTATTGTTAAATATTTTATAGTTTGACATATTAAGGCTATCAATTATTAAATTGATTTCATGAATTTGTTTATTTGTCGACCACATTCTTGTATTGTGCAGTATCCTTGTATTTTTACAATCTCTGTTATCAACTAAAAGTGAATTGGAAGTCTTAAATAATGGTGAAAAGGATAATATGGATTTTTCTGCTGATAATTTTGTAATATTATTTAATCCAATAGATTGCAATATTAAGGCTGTATTTGGATCTGAATAATATTGCAAGTTATTAGAGTATTTTTTATATGAATTCGATCCAAGGTAATCTAACACGGTAATTAACGGGCCTGATTTAATTACAGTTGAGGTTATTTGCGATGGCAGTTTACTTAAAGAGGTTACGCTAATAAAAATAACCCCAGTAATTATTAAAAATGAGGAGATTAGTATTGATAGGTTGAACTTGAAATAAATTAATACAATATATATTATTGGTAACAAAAATACTTCTGTTGAAAACACTCTATCACGAACAAAGGTTTGTACATATCTACTACTCGATAATTCAGTAATTATATCATTTAGTTTCGATAATAATAATGGTTTATATTCATTTATTTTGCTCAATAAAGATCTACTAGGTTCATAATTTTGAAATTTATATAATTCTCTTGATTTAATACTTGATTCACTTAATGTAATAATTGTTTCTCTTGATGTAATACTCAATTCATTTGATGTGTTATTTGATTCGCTTGATGTAATTCCTGATTCTTTTGATGACTTTGTATTTGAATGTTTGGCGAACTCTTTGCTTAAGGTATTATAATTTACTATTTTGAATATACTGTCACCGTAATCTTCATCAGTTGTATTTAATAAATAAGGTATTGTTATTATTGGTATTAATAAAATAGGAATAAGATGAAGTAATATTTTATTTTTATATTTAGTCTTTTTAAAAAGAACAATGCTGACTAAACATAATTGTATTGGGAGTAAAAATAGAAGATTCAAATGAAATAAATATGAAATAGAAAATAAAAAAGATCCTAACATATAGTTAATTATTTTCTCATTACAGCATATGTATTTAAGGTAGTAGACTGTTCCAAGAATGAAGAAAATCTTAGCTTGATTCAATGGATAATTGCCATAATTATAATAATTATCATAACTTAAATATGATAATGTTATAATAATGAAAATTATGATTATCAATTTATTAGCAGTGTTACTCTGTTTTTTTACAAAATTGTTATATAGTACCATTTGAAAAACTGTTATATTTATTATTCCAATTAAATAATAGAGTGGTAATATTAATTGACGATTGTTTGCCCCAAATAGCCCATGAAGTATTCCAAATAATGGATATCTTGCAGCAATGATATCATTAGTTAATTTAATATATGTTGGGAAGAACATATTATTAATATGTATGTCATATATATACTTAATATGGGCCATGTCATCATAGTCAAAGTTATGAAAGCAAGAATAGGTAAATGTACTTATTAATGAAAATAATACAATTCCTATTTTTGAATAATCTAGTCGGTATATACTTAGTAATAAGTTCTTATCTATGATGTATGATTTATTATTATATATGTATATACAAATAGAGATAATGACAACTAAAAGTAAGGCTCTTACAATAAACGATAAATATATTAAGTCTTTTACAAAAATAAATATAATTAATCCTAATATGAGATTAATTATAATTCCAATTATATAGGACTCTGAAATAGTATATTTTCTTTTTAAAACTAATAATACTAATGATCCAGGAACAATGATTTGTATAATTACTATGGCGAGTATAAACAGGATTGTTAATGGTATAATCATTATCTGCGAATTTATTTCAATAAATTATAATATAAGTCGTTATATTGAGATGTAATTAATTTAATATTATACTTTAATGATGATTTTAATGCATTAGTACTCATTTTATTTAATAATTCTTTATTATGATATAATTTTAGAATTGAATTACATATTGAAAAGGAATCTCTTGGTGGTATCAGATATCCATTATAACCATTTGTTATAACATCATTATTTCCACCAACTGTTGTTGCGATTACTGGTACTCCAAATGACAGAGACTCAAGTATTACATTTGACAACCCTTCTCCTAATGATGGAACAACCAAAAGATCAGCTAATTGATATATTTCGTGTATGTTAGAAATAAACGGAATGAATTTAAGATTATCTATATTTAATATTTTAGTAATGTTTAACTGTTTTGAAGTATTTATATCTCCGACTGATAATGCTGTGATTTGATTGTTGTAATTACTTAATTTTTTTATAGCTTGGATAAAATACTTTACTCCTTTTACGTCATGATAGTTGCCAATACGTATTACAACAAACTTGTCTAATGGGATATTGTATTTATGTCTTAATGATTCTTTTGAGTGAACATATGCATCATGCTTATTAAATTTTATATCTGGTATTACCACCCCATTGGGGATATATGTTAATTTACTATTTGGCACACCAATATTTAGTAATTCTTTTTGTATCGATTTAGTAATACAGATCACACTACTAGAATATTTTATTGATTTTAAAATAATTAATTTTAGTGGATTTCTTACAAATTGCATAATTATTTTTAAATCTGATGAACTACCGCTCCCTGTTAATTTAAGTAATAATGGTTTTTTAAATATTAATGATAAGATTAACGCAGGAAGAAATGATTCGTGAAGAGTATGTAAATGAAGAATTTGATAATTGTTGATATTCTTTAATAAATAAAAGAACCAGCTTAGAATTGCAAATTCGAAAATCTTATGAATTCGAATTCTTGTTATTTTAATTCCTTCATGTTCTAAAATATTTCTTTTGTTAGAATGAAGTAGTTTATTTGGTAATCTTGTTATTATATTAATATTATGATTATGCTTTTATGCTTTAACAGCTCCTTCGACAGAATATGACATTGTTTTTCTGCCCCTCCTACTATTGGAAAGTAATCGGGAATCAACATCCATATGTTCATCCTGTTTTCTCTTGTCAATTTAATAATTTATTTATAAAGATTTAGATATTTTCAAATAATAGCTTTTCTACTTATCATTAATAGCAGTATATGTTTTACTAAGTAATTTTTTTAATAAATGATTTTATTAACCAACTCATTAATTGAATATACTGGCGAATATGACTTAAGATTGAAAATTCTTTAAATGCAAATAATTTCATTATTATGAAAAGTGGTAGGTGTAAGATTATTGTAGTTAAGATGGAATAGTATTGAATAGATCCAAAATATTGTTTTGCAAAAATTATTTTGCTTTTATATGAAATTAAATATTTTTCTTGATGTAATTTGATAGATCTTGATCCATAATGGAGTGACTTAACATCTGCACAATAATATACCTCATATCCGTACTGTTTAACTTTTAATGAAAAATCTAAATCTTCCATAAATAGAAAATATCTCTCATCAAAACCAGATAATTTAGAGTATAATTCAGATTTAACGAGATAAAATGCCCCAATAACATGATCAACATATCTATTTGACAGATGGTCCCAATTTGTCATTTTGTATCCCAAATTTGAAATTATACGATCTATTTTATTAATATGTAATATATATGAAATAAAAGTTGGACGTTTAGAGCAACTTCTTTGTACAATGTTGTGTTCATTGATTAGCTGAGGTCCTACTATTCCAATATTTTGATTAGCCTCCATTAATAATAATAGAGTATCGATTACACCTTCTTTTACAATTGTGTCAGGGTTAAGAAATAAAACATATTTAGTGCCTACATATTTAAAAGCAATATTGCAAGCTTTTGAAAAGCCAAGGTTATATTTTTGCTCAATTATTTGTATGTTTGGATTTTGTTTATTAATCAATTGTAATGAGTCATCAGTAGAATCATTATCTACAATTATAATTGATGAAATTATTGTTTCTTTAACAGCAAGAAGAGACTCTATACAATTTTTTAAATATTTTCCAGTATTCCAGTTAACGATTATTACAGAAATCATTTTATTAGATACGATTTTAAATAGTCGATAATCATTACTTTGTAAGTAGCTCAATCCATTTCTTTGACAATTTATTAATTGAATATTCTTTACTTCTTAATAGAGCTTGTGAGCGATAATAAAGGTTATTTTTTGCTTTTAACAAATCTACAATGTGATTTGAAATATTCTTTTCAACAATTAGATGATTTGATTTATTAATGTTCTCTACTAGTATTCCATATTTTTTCATCAATATTTCAGAAGGTCCCGTCTTGCAATTAGTAGAAATTACTGGCAATCCACATATCATTGCCTCAACCAATGAATTAGGAAATCCTTCATATAATGATGTATGAACGTAAAGGTCAGATTTTGCTAAATATTTAAAGGGATTTTTCTTAAACCCAAGTAAGTGTACACTTTTATTTAAATCCAATGAATTAATATGTAACTTTATTTCTTCTTCAAATGGACCACTGCCTAAAATCACTAATTGTAAATTGTGTATTTCTTGTTTTGCTTTATAAAATGAGTTAATCAAATAGATGTGTCCTTTGTCTGGCACAAGTGAAGATAAATTGATTATAACTTGTTTTTCAAATATTATTTTATTAGTTTTTGTAATTTGTTCATTTGCTAATTTATTAATTGTTTCTGTGTCAAACAAATTATTAATCACAGATATTTTATTTGTGCTGGCAAATGAACGCTCTATCATTTCATACTTAAGGTCTTCAGAGACACAGACAATATTATCAGAATACTTGTAGATCAATTTCATTAAACTTGTTAATAGAGTTGTAGTACCAAAGTTGGAATTAACTTCAGCATAGCTTCTGATCGTAGTTATTGTCTTTTTATTATATGTGAATATATTTATAAGATTTGATATTATTCCAAAACTCACAATGATATCAATATCATTTTTTATAATTAGTCTTTGAAGCAAAAGCAATCTCTTTATGAATCGAAACATTTTAATAAACAATAATTCATTTTTTTTTCCCTCAGCATTTAAATCAATTAGTTTAGCATAGTATTGGAAAACTATTTCGTCCTTTCCAAAGTATGCAATTTCGTGTGGTATTCCTGCATCTACTAGTGATTTAGAAATATTGCTTATTGCTCGTTGCATACCACCTTTATGCAAATGTGTAACAAGAAATAATATTTTTGGCGGTTCATTATTTGACATGCTTTATAAATATTTATCACACCATTGTTGAAAGACAAATGCTCGCCAGAGTTCTTCTTGATTATAATAATTATTTAACTGGTAGTTATCGAGTAATTTTATTATTGTTTTAGAATTCATAAATGAATGTTTATCTATATTATTTATTGTTAAAACATCTTTATAGAATGTAGTGACAGAATTATCTTGCAAGAGTTTCTTCGGGATGTTAAATCCCTTCTTTTGTCTGTAGACTAGATCTCTTGGAAGATATTTTTCTAATATCCTTTTTAATATCAGTTTATTATATTTTAAATGCGTTTTATTTGAATTTAATTTTGAACTAAAGTTTATGATCGTTTGATCAAGAAATGGTTCCCTTGTTTCAAGAGATGATGCCATAGATGCCCGATCAACTTTAACTAAGATATCGTCTTGAAGATTAGTTGCAAGATCTATAAGCTGCATAGTTGTAACCAATTCTAAGTCCTCACGATTATTATCGATAGCAATCTCAGAATCTGAATTATTTATCTCATCCGATAAAATTGATTTCGTATAATTCAACGATCTATATCCCAAATATTTGTTTGTTACCGAAGTAGAAGTACATATTGATTTTGCTCTTTGTGTTTTATTGATAATGTAACTCAATTTGTAATAGGCATTTGTATTATTATTGAGAATATGATGTTCTTTTGATTTTTCAATAAAATCTACTACTTTTGATACTAAAGCAGAGTTAATTATCTTATTATATTGATTGCTTATTCTTAGAGCATTAGGAAAACTCGAATACCAAGGGTAACCACCGAATAATTCATCTGCACCATCTGCAGATAACGCCACTGATACGTCTTTTGATGCGAACTGTGAAAGAAGTATTGTGGGAATTAATGAACTATCAGCAAATGGTTCATCATACACAATAGGAATCGTTGGCAAAATATCTACTACATCTCTAAGCGAGCAATACAGTTCATGATGATTCATACCAAGATGTTTGGATATCTTTTTCGCCCAATTTGCTTCATTATAGTTATGATCTTCAAATCCAATTGTATATGATTGGCATTTTTTAACGGTGTTGGTTTGTATAAGAGCAGAAAGAAGACTACTATCCAGACCACCACTCAAGAATATACCTATCGGCTTGTCAGATACCATTCTCATCCTGAATGATTTTAATAATATTTCCTCAAGTTCAAATGTTAATTGTTGATCACTATACTCATTCGGAATTAATTTCTGTCGTTTATAATTATCAACAGTATTCCAGTATTGATACTCACTAACCTCACCATTCTGATTAATACTAATAAATGTTCCTGGACTTAGTTTATACGTGTTTTTAAAAATACAATGTGGAGTCTTTATATATCCATGTTGGAAAAAGTGTTTTACACTGGAAATGTTAATTTCTCTTTGATAATTTGGGTGTGCCATTAATGATTTTAGTTCAGATCCGAATGCAAAAAACTTCGATTGTTTTGTCCAATATAGAGGTTTTACTCCTAGTCGGTCACGACAAATATGAATCATTTTATTGCGTTTATCAAATATTGCAAAAGCCCACATTCCGTGTAGTTGATTTACACAGTCTTTCCCCCATTTATGAAAAGCTTTTAATAAAACTTCAGTATCTGAGTTTGTAAAAAATACGTATTTTAATTTTGTTAGTATTGTTCTTATTTGCTTGGCATTATATATCTCACCATTAAATGTAATTGATAAGTTATCAAATTCCATTGGTTGATTTGCGCCAGTACTGATATCAATAATTGATAGTCGAGTATGTCCAATTCCTATACAAGTACCATTGATATTTCTGTACTGATGATTACAATTATTTGGTCCTCTATGATGCAGTGATTTAGTCATTTCTATAAGGATATTTTCACTACTTTTACCATAAAAATCGTAAAACCCTGTGATTCCGCACATAATATTATTATTTCTTTTTATTAATGTCGTTGTGAATGTGATTATGAATTAGCGATATGAAAGAAATATTTATTGAATAAGGTGATTATTCTATTTATAATATATGCGTCAGTGTTTTTGCTCAATTGCTTTTTTTGAGGCCATTTTTGATAAACCAGCACTACCAATCGCAATTAGAAGTGGCTCTAATGGTAACCTGTATCGTATTGAACCGATTGTAATCGCGTGAATCAAAGAATAATAAATTACAAACAAATAAATCAATGATAATTTTTTATAATCTTTTCTCAAAATAAAAACGGATATTAAAGCTAGACATAAAATTACACCAAATGACGCTATTGAGATAAATTTATAAAACCATGACTGATAATCAGGTGAATTTGGCCAAATATTCCAGAATCGGATTAATTTTTTAAATGCTTGTTTTACAGAATGTTTCTTATTGTTTTTTATGTACTCTAATGCTTTGTTCCGTTTCCATCTGTCTTCATCCAATTCTGATAATCCTTGAGGTACATCTTTTAGATAGGCATCTGGACTTTCAAAACTCCCAGATACTCCGCCGCTTATATTCCACTTGTTATTTCCCTCTAAAAGAACTTGACCTGCTCCAGACGTAAAAATATAAAATTCTCCTAAAGAGAATTTATTACGAACCCCCCAGGGGGTAATTACTAAAACAATCAAGAGTATTGAACTTATTATTGATTTTAATGAACATTTACTTATAAAATATTGCCAAATTAATATTACTGGTACATAATACAATAAAGTTGGCCTTATTAAATGACTAAAACCAATTGTAATGCCAGAGAGTACTTGTGATTTATTATCTTTGTTCATCAACTGAACGAACATTAATGTAACAAATAATAGAAACAGTGTTTCTGATAAAATTAATGATGAATAATAGATAAAAAATGGATATACAGAAGCAATTGATGCCGCTATAAGCGCAGATTTCTTATTACCACCAATTAGTTCTGCTAATTTTGCGATAAGATATATAGTAGCTGTAGATAACACCGCAAAAAACATTTTTACCCCAATCATACTTCCTTCTGTTATATAGTAGACTAGGGATATGATAATCGCAGTGAGTGGCATATCATGAGCCCTTTTGCCATCTGCACCTATTTGTATACCTTGACCACTTAATAGTGAGCTCGCTTCCTGCCAGAAGCGCTGTTCATCAGGAAATGAAATATTGGGATTAAAAAACAGTATATATACAGCTCTCAAGAAAAACCCAAAAATGCAAAGATAGAGAATTGCTCTCTTATTTGACTGATCAAGATCGATTACGGCGTCTGTCATTTTCACTCAATCTAAGCTCAATCCGTTCACGATTTTGCTGCACTATGGTATCTAAAATCAATCCATTACTCAGTAACAACATTGCGATGATCTCAAGCGATGCTGCCAGGGTTGCTAAAGGCACCTTATAGACATGTCCATACTTGAAATATTCCATTATGGGAAATACTCCCAGAATAAACCCGACAATGGACACAATAGATGCGACAAAGGCAAAGAAACTCAACGGCCTGTAATTTTTGAAAACAGCAATAATCGTTTTTAATATTCTGTACCCATCTGAAAAAGTATTGAGCTTTGATTCGCTCCCTAAAACTCTCTCTTTGTAGTTTATAGGAACCTCTTGAAAATCTATCTTTTTATCCAATGCATGTAGTGTTATCTCTGTCTCGATTTCGAATCCTTCGCTCATAACTGGGATATTTTCAACAAAATACCTACTAAATACCCTATAACCACTCAAAATATCTTTACAATCAGACTTATATAACTGATTTATCAGCCAGCGAATCAACCTATTGCCAAAACTGTGAAAACGGCGAGTATTTTCCTGGTCATAAACTCTCGTGGAGAGTCTGTCACCCACTACCATTTCTACTGATTCATTTTCAATCGGCACGATCAGTTTCGCAGCGTCTTTTGCTAAGTAGGTGCCATCACCGTCCACCATAAGGTAAATGTCTGCATCCACACGCCTGAACATGGCTCTAACGACATTCCCTTTGCCTCGCCTCTCAACACTAAAAACAACAGCGCCTGCTTTTCTCGCTTCATCTACTGTAAGATCTTCTGAATTATTATCAAAAACGTATATCGTTGATTCTGGCAAGACTTGGCGAAAATCCTCAACAACTCGACCAATCGCTACAGCCTCATTAAGACATGGTATGAGAACTGCAATTTGTTTTTTAGTGTTTAAATTCATATTACTGTTCAAGTGTATTCAGAAATCTCTCGGAATCTAGTATCATTCGATCAAGCGAAAAGTTGTCTTTGATTCGTTGAGTAGAGCATCTGGCAAGTGCATGCCTCGTTTTTCCGTCCGAGAGTTTGCTTACCATCCTTAATATTCCTTCAGCAATTGCCTCTACATCCCTAGCCCTTACTACCTCTCCACAGTCACCAACAATATGAGCTGAATCGCCAACATCTGTCACAACGCAAGGCACTCCTGTTGCCATTGCTTCAGCAATCACGTTTGAAAAGCCTTCACCATAAGAGGAGGAGACAAGAAGGTCAATGCCGTTCATACACCGGGGAATATCTGTTCTCTCTTTTTCCCATATAAAATATTCCTCTAAATGATAATTACTTACATCAGACTTTAATTTTGATAGCAAATCATGATCTCCACCACCAATACAGATCACCATAATTGGGATAGTACATTGCTGAAACACTTGTTTCATAGACTTAATAAAAGTAGCGTGATCTTTCATAATTTCTACTCTACCGACGACCCCAATCACAAGAGTATGTTGTCTAATACTCCATTCATCTCGGATAAGATATCGAACTAATTCGTTTTTTCTAAATCTTTGTGTTTCGATTCCATTGTAAACTACGCGTATATTTTTTTCTGAGAAACCGTTACTGATAGCATACTTCCGCCCCGCTTCTGAGTTGGATATTACCAATGACGGAATACTTGAAAGGAAACACTCAACCTTATAAACTATTCGAGTAAATAAGTCATACTTCTTCATATCGAGGTATGAGGCTCTAACCCCCCAGACAACCTTAAGATCACGATAAAACAACTTCAACACTATTGATAGTACATTCGGTACGGCCCCATATCCATGTATAATATGAGGCCTTTCTCTCTTGACTGTAAGTAGTAAAGACGAAAAATAATTATAAACATCCCAACGATCTTTTTTATTCATTGAGTAATAATTGATGCCTGCACTCTGTAACTGACTCTGCAAGGGCCCTCCTGAATATAGAAAAGCGACTGAAATTGTGTGTCCACGTTCCTTTAGTCCAATTGCCAAATTTACCAACTGACGCTCTGCACCACCAAGCTGAAGTGACCGTATAAGAAACATGATTTTCATTCGCCGTCATCATACCCCATCAAGTACACGTCTCGCACGTTCTTTCCATGTATACTTTTGTAAAAACAGTTTATGTGCATTATTGGCAAGCATCATCCTATGCTCTCTGCATTCCATCTTTTTAATAGCACTAACCCAACCTTCAATATCATCAGGAAGCACAAGGAGAGCAGTCTCCTCATCAAGCACTTCTCTTAACACTGGTAAATCAGATGCTATTATCGGCTTGTTGTGAGCCATGTATTCAAACATCTTCAATGGCGATGTGTAATTTGATATATTTTGTGGCCTATTTGTACTGCTTGAACCAAATGCGTAAGTTAGATATTGATTAGGAAGTAAGCATATATCAAGATTATTAATGTACTTGGATAGATTTTTTTGATTTATATGACCATAAAAATAAACGTTATTTGCATGTATTATTGACCGCCATCTACGAACATCCTCTTTTAAACCACCGATTATATGGAATTCAATGTCAGGAAGTTGTGGAGCTATTTGCTCTATTATTTCAATCCCTTTCCCTTTATAGAGATGACCAACATACCCAACTTTTAATAGATTCTTACTCCCATTTAATACTGAGCAATCATTCATATTAATTGACACCTCATCCGCAGCATCAGGTGCAACTATAAACTCAATCTTACAATTATCATATCTTGATGAATACTCATGCCTTAGTGCCGCTGTTATAACAACTAATCGCTTAAAGGTAGGCAATCTTATCAAAATGTTAAACATATATCGTTCAAGTACGCCATACCATACTGGAAAATGTGATTCAAATATGACAGGTTTTCCCATCAATGCAGCTACAAGACAAGAAACAAGGCTTCTTCCATAAACGATTGTATTTCTTGAACAGATTACAATATACGCAGTCTTGATTATTTGCTGAAATACCGTATAAATATATCTTAATCTTGAACCGTCTATTGTTACCAAAGAAAATTGTTTGATGTCAAAACAACTCTCTACATTATAATATGTGTAAACATTGATTTTTCTAACATCATCATTATTAGTCTTATCATCAAATGTATACAATATTACTGTATTTTTGTTTTGCGAAAATGCTTGGCACATTTTCATTATATGTAAACTGTTTGCTGAAGGTGATGGAATAACTGAATTTGAAAAATATGCTATATTCATATTATTAGTTAGATCTATAGTTATTATTGATATATTTTTACTATTGTATTATATTTGTGTTGTGTTATTTAAATTATGTGTAATTAAGATATATGCATTTTTCGTTATTTTACTAACATGTTCATTGTTATTGTAACAATACAATATTTTGTAAGTAGTTGTTTCTTATTTCCATATTTAAACAAGAATCAATCAGGATGCACTGATCCCTCAGATCGGTAATCTCCGTCTGCACATATAGAGGTTTGACAGTGCAAACATGGGGAGCAGGTGGTTATCATTCTTTGCCAGTCCACGATAGCGGCCCTTGTCAAAGCCAAATTGCCGCTTGATGATCCTGAAGGGGTGTTCCACCTTGGCACGGATGCTGGTTTTGGACTTTTTAAGCTGCTGCTTGGTGCAATCGAGTGAGCTGTCATTCAGAACTCTTCTCTTTCCCGGTATCATGGCAATATGCCAACTGACATGGCGCCCATGGAGGTCTTCACGATTTTCGATTCCACGGTAACTTGAGTCAGTAAAAACAACCTCTTTTTCACCATTGAGTAATATATCTGCCTGAGTAAGGTCATGCTCACTAGCAGCTGTAGTGGCCAGACTATGTACGGAATCATATAAATGCTAATCAAATAAAATATTTTTAAGGCGTTAGTCTAGTTTGGTTTTAATAAATTTGATTTGTGTCTTTATATTTTGTTTTCGTGCTCTACGTTTTCTAAAATCACGAAATTCGATTTGTGTTAATGATTTTATTTGTTGTACGGTTCTAGTTACATAACTTGTAAAGGTGATGAAATGTTCAGAATTTATAAAATATTGATCACCACCATTTGATAAATAAGTCTCTTTAAAAAGCTTTTGATTTAAACTAGAATATAATACGCTAGAAAGCAAGAAGTGATCGCAAATTATTTTATTTTGAAAACTCCCTAAATCAATAAAGTATAGTTTTTGATCCTTAGTAAGGATAAAGTTTTGTTTAGTGAGATCTGCGTATATCATTGATTTTTTAATCTTATCAATATTAGTAAGTGACATAATAAGCTTCTTTATCAATTCATTTTCTCTTTTTGATATATATCTTTTATTTTTTAAATAATCTATGTCTTCAAACAAATCAGCTAAATAAGATTGAAGATCAACATATATTACCTCAGTGTTATGTAGTGTAGCTAAATTTTTTGCATAATGAAATGTAAAGTCATCTGAAGTAAGTATTGGAAATTCACCATCAATATAATCCAATATAATTGAAGTGCTATCGTTATAAATTATTTTTGGAACAAAATCTAGTTGATTATATATCGGAATCATTTCTCGTATTCTTGTAAAATGTATATTATTTGGATTTTGTACTTGATGATATTTATATTTTTTTCCATTATCAGCGATTAAAAGATCGACAAGTGGCTGTCTGATCTTTGAATCTCTTTTCATATTCTGATTAACCTTTTCCTGTGGTTTTAAAGACTTTATTGTATAATTACTTTCAATAATATATGATATTTTTTCGTTCTTCATGAGAGACTACCTAATTATTAATCGTTAGAATTTGAGTGAATTATGTTGTTATAGTATTTATCTTGCCGTTATCTATTTCAATTATCTTGTTACATATGTTTAGATCATCAATTACATGTGAAATAATTAATATTGTTTTATTTCCTATAAATGTATTAATCATTTCTTTTATACGATTCTTTGTTCTATAGTCTAAAGATGAAGTAGCTTCATCAAATATAATAATTGATGTATCTCGGTAAAGTTCTCGAGCAATGGATATACGTTGTTTCTGTCCACCAGATAGAGTAGATCCACCAGAAGCGATTATTTGATCAAATTTATCTGGGTTATTGTTTATATATGACAATTGCGAATAATTGATAGCATTACTTATTTTATCCGAATCTACTTCATTATCCCACATGGTAATATTATTAATGATAGAATCTCCAAATATACACGGATCTTGTGTCACATAAGAGATTTTTGAACGCAAGTCGCTGATATTGATAATTGAATATGGAATATCATCAATTTGAATTGTTCCTTTTGAAGGAAGTATCAAACCAATTATCAGATCAACTAACGTTGTTTTGCCGCACCCTGAAGGTCCGACTATACCAACACAATCATTTTTTTTGATTGTTAAATTTATATTAGAGAAAATAATATTATCGTCTATTTTATAACTAACATCTATAAAATTGATTTGATCTTTAAATTTATTTAATTTCAAATCATTAGTAGTCTCAGAATTTTGTTTTATGTTTGAAATTGCTTCTTTCGAAATTGCTATAGATCCTGATCTACTTAAGAATGTTTGCCATTCTGACTGTAATGATAATATTGAACCAAACGATCTATTAATTAATGCAATTGGAACAATCATCATAATTATAGACTGCCCTTGTTCTAAATATAGATAAGTAATTACTAGTACAACAATTAATACATTTAAAAATTGAAATAAAGAGGAAGTTACAGATATTACAGATTGTATAATAAAGTTGAGACTCTTAGATTTGGTCAGTAATGGATATAGATGTTTCAAAACCTTTTTACTAGTATTTGTTGATTTTAAATATTTGTAATTTGAAAAGAATTGTAAAAATATATCTTGTATTTCACCATTAAGTATTATTGATTTATATGACATTTTAGTTATACTTTTTCTTAACCTAGTATGTGATAAGAAAATTAATATTCCTAAAACAATAAGTATAAAAGTAAGTTTGTAATTAATAATTAATGAAAATGTCGTGAATATAATTATATTCAATATCATAATAATAGTTGCAACATACTTTTTAAATGCAGAAATTATCTGACCTGGTACAGTTGTTACAAGATTATTGTAATAACCAGGTTTCGATTTTGTGTAATAACTGTAGGTCATTTTATTGCACGACTGAACATGATAAATTTTATATTTTTTTTCTAGGTCAGCAAAGATATAGGAATTAAGAACGTCAAATAATGACTGTAATATGAACTTTAAAAGAAAGACTACAATAATTAAAGTTATTATTGAAATAAATGATGGAGTTATCACTAAATAACTAAATAATTTAGCTAGATAAGTCGTTATAACAGAATCATCTGTTAAATTGTTTAGATTATCAAGTGACAATAGTGGTAGAACGATACTTATCCCAAGTCCTTCCATTAACGTAGTTGTAAAAGCTATGATTACTAATAAATATATCTTTTTACCAACTAAATATTCGAAATAAACAAAATAATTAAATAATGATTTCATGTTAAATTACTATTTTGTCTTTCGTTGTTACAATTCCAGTTATGAACTTCTATTATTAATTCACATATACCTTTTATAGTATCTAAATCTTCTGTCGTTATATTATTTGGATTATTTATTTTTTGATATAAAAAATTGGATGGCATCTTAAAACTAGCAAATTCAATAGCGCTTAATAATATTTTAATTTCATCTTTTGAATTCTCAATTATATAATTCTCTTTGCATTTTTCTTTTATAATTTGACCCAATAGATTTAAATCAGAACATACATCTATTTTGGCATATTTTGAAAAATATGTTTGTTGAAACAATATTACAGGTTTGTTCATTAAATAGGCTTCTAAAGCTGCTGTTCCGGTTATAGTACATAATATAGAAGATTGCCTTATCAACTCATGTGAATCAATATAAGGTGAGATCAATCTTACATTCGGGAACTTAGTAATATCCCTATAAAACTTTAATGGGCGTTTTCCAGCCATGGCTGGATGTTCTTTTACATACAATTTATGTGAAAGCGGGATATTTTTTGATAATGTTTCTATAACATTCTGTTGATTAGCAAAGTTTGGTGATAACACGCTTGTTGATGCTTCAGGATTAACATGAAGGGGAAAGAATACAAATAACTCATTATGCATATCAATATTATCAAACTCATTATGCATATCGATATTATCAAATTTTACAAGATTAAGCCATATTTTAAATACCTTAGTTGTTTCATTTAACGCAATTGACACTTCTGATTTTTTTCTAAGATGTTGATTTGACTGAAATGAACGAAATATTGATAGTATTGAAGATAACCATGTTTTAATAAGATGTTTAAATACTAGTACATTACTTAGTTTGCTAATATTATCTAAATAATTCATAGTGGTATAATGCCAATCTGGTTTTTGTGCTGTATTATTAGAATAAGAGGTATAAAAGTCTAAGAGTTCGCTTGATAATTCTTTTTTTAATAGTTGCCTTCTTGATTCCCGATCACTGACCAAATAACCAAGATAGTTTGAATATTCAGATTCATTATTTTCAGCTAACATGACGTTTTGATTTATTCTTGAGTGTAAGAATATATAAAATGGAATATTATATAACTCGCAAATCTTAACAAGAAGCCGTGAATGAAGACTTGCATTAGTAGGTAAAACAACGAAGTCAGGTTTAAACTGATTTAGTCTGTCATCATATATATCAAGATACTCACAAATAATAGATTTTAAGACTTCATGATCGACAATGTTCATTATTTTTGTATTTATACGATCATATCCAAAATTATACATATATCCAATATTTCTATCTGACATAATAAGCTGAGTTAGTGGTGTATTAAATTTCTTTTCCCAATTTACAATTCTTGAATTAGCGCATTTTCTTTCAATTGCATTTTGCTCAATCTCATCAACCACATCTATAAATTCATAATTAATGTCTTTTTGATTTTTAAGAAATTGCAAATGATTATTATTTTTTAAGATTGTAATCCCTGCATAACTATTCCATCCATGTGTTTTGGACCAATACTTTGCCATTTCGTGAAATATATATGCTTGGTGTAACTGGTTAAAATGTAGAAATATTTTCATATGTATTAAGTTTTACCTTTTATATAACTCGTGAATTTTTCTTGTAAGTGCTGCTCGACCTGACGGTAAAAAGGCAATATGCGGCAGACTCCGTGGCATTTCCCTAACCGCCAATAATCGACACGATGACATAGTGGTCTTCAAAACCCATCGTTAAATGCGAATCATCATCAGGACAGATTGTCTCATTCAGCTTTTCCCTGAACGGATCCCGACAATCTTATCGGGCAGATCCGGAGCCAGCGATTTTGCCAAATCCACGATACGGGCGGAGGATATTTTTGACATGAATATCTCCCCCCTGCATTCATTTGAAGTTTTTGAATATAACATCAACACCTTCTCTCAGGGTGATCCAGAAGCGGGTCATATTCTTGTGGGTTACCGGGAGATGATCAGCACCCTCCCTCTGCGATTAGTTTCTTAAAAAAAAGGAACTACCGAGCCCCTCGATTCAACAACATTACCATAATGAACTACAGCGAAACTGATCGGATGGTCACCCGCCATATTATTTGCCGCGATAAAAAGCTTGTCTAAGGCCAGTTTAGTCGCTCCATACAAATTAATCGGGTTTGCACGACTTGAGTAATTTAGCTGTGCTAACGTATGCAGGTGGTTTGTGAGTCTCTACAAAGACCTCTTGTCTTCCGGCTCGGGATCACCCCCCCACCAAGTCAAAACCCGTGTGGCGGTTAAAGGTCCTAGCATGGTTGAGAATATGTGTCTCGATAGGTAGCCTCTGATCATATCCCATACCAATTCTGCCCAAGTAAATAATTGCAACTAAAAACTTCATCCGGTTTCTGTCAAAGATTGTTTTGACTGTGGTTTAGGTGACAGCACACTATTGAAACACTTCTTGCGAAGTAGCTGTGCCACGGTTAACAGCGGTTTTTAGTCGCCTGCCCACCAACTCATCATAATACTTCGGCGCCAGCCCCATCCCTGGCCTTAACCGACGAACATCCTCGGGGACTATAACGTGCCCCGCAGGTAAGTCTTTCACAAAGTAAATCGACCGTCGAAAGATTTTGTTGCCTTCTTCAGACTTCTGACGTTCGAATCCTGCTTGGCCCAATGTCAACCACGCGTTCTTGGCATCAACACATAGCCGTTCCAGTTCTGCAGGCTGCAGTGAAAACTCACTATCTGGCCCTTTATCTTCACGACTCAAGGTAAAATGTTTTTCTATCAGACAGGCTCCCACGGCCACTGCTGCTACTGATGCCGTGGTACCCATGGTATGGTCGGATAAACCGCTCAGCACGTCAAAGCGATTAGCCAATTCGGGAATTTGCCGCAGATTGGCCTGATCCATTGGCGCTGGATAGCTGCTGATGCAATGGAGCAAGATCAGATCCTTACAGCCCGCCTCACGTGCGGTGGTTACCGCCTCCTCAATTTCTGCCTCGCTCGCCATTCCAGTGGACATGATCATCGGCTTGCCAGTACTCGCCACATAACGGATTAGGGGCAAATCTACAACCTCAAACGACGCAATTTTGTAGGCCGGGACATTTAAGCTTTCGAGCAGATCAACCGCCGTTTCATCAAACGGCGTAGAAAACACAGTGATGCCGCGCTTGCGTGCATGTTCGAACATTATCTGATGCCACTCGTAAGGTGTTTCGGCCCACTTGTACAGGTCGTAAAGCTTGTAACCATCCCACAAACCACCTTTAATCATAAATTCAGGCGCATCGCAGTCAATGGTCATCGTGTCTGCGGTATAAGTCTGTAGCTTGATCGCATCAGTTCCACAACGATGAGCCTCATCAATGGTTTCAAGCGCACGCTCCAACGAGCCATTATGGTTGGCAGACAACTCGGCAATGATGTAGGGAGGCTGGTCAGGTCCGATTAAACGATTCTCAATCTTGAAACTCATTACTCTTTACTCTTGTTGGATTTTAGGGGATATGAGGACACACCAATCTCCATTTTGGAATTTTCAATAACCCAGATTGATTTTTTAGAATCACTCTCAACACTGTTTAACCAGCTTAAGTGATCCTCGATAGTAATTACATCTCTATTAAAAAAAAGAACCCTAACTTTTTCTTGATTTCTCCATTTTAGCAATTTCTCTGCATCACTTGTTTGTACTGGACGATATGTAGCAGACATTATAAATTTATACTTTTTTAATAAAGTAATTCAACTTACAGGTAACAATTTATCAATAACATTGTTTACACCATCTCCAGAACATACATTCATACAATGTTCTGACCAGTCATATATCTTTTTAATAGACACTATCTTCTCAACAGCAGACTTAATGCAATCTAGTTCAACAGACTCAACATCACCTATCCACTGAATCAGCCCCATATTGTGCAAACTACGATTAACTGGTTTTTGGTTTTCAGCTACAGTAACCACCAATGTAGGTAGTCCAAGGCATAAACGCTCCCAATTAGTAGACCCACCAGCGCCAACTGAAAAACCTGCCTTCAACATTAAATGCGCTAGAGAAGGCAAATTTGAATGCAACTGCATATTTAACGAATTATCTACTTGGTATTTAATTTTATTATAATTTGCACTTTGTCCTGACACCACTACATCAACACTATCAAAAGATATATTAACGTTCCTCAATGCGGCAAGCGTTAAACCAGTTAGATCATGATGGTCAATGCCGCCAAAAAATACCAAAAGATTTTTTAGTGGCTGCCTTCTGGGTTTTGCAATCTTATGTAATTGAGAATATTGTGGTTGCAGAAGTGCGTATTGTGGCCCCAGCAATTGAATGCACTTTTCAGTAAGCTTTCCTTGGTATCGTACTGACATATTCTCAACCAGGTTCTGGTCGAGCAACAAATCACAGTCATGATCGCGATCAGCAAGATCATCAATCACCATAATCCTGTTACAGTACGGCTGAAGCATGGATTCCCAGTGCACATCCAACGCATAGTGATCGACGACCAGCCAATCCGGACGACTGTCGCCAAGCCTCTTGATGGTTTGCTCTGCGTCAACCTTCCAACGGGTACCAAGCCAGTCGGCATGACCAAGCGTTTCTTCATCCACTATCGGTTCGGTACTGGCTTTGCTATCGGGTGGCAACGCCATCACCTTGAATCCTTCATGCCGAATTCGCTCTAGCATATTGCCTTCATGAGCGCGACAGACAAATCGACAATCAGCCCCGCGTTCACGCAAAGTATGAGCAAGCGTCAGGCAACGCATCACATGGCCGGAGCCAATCTGCAGGGAGGCGTCAGTACGGAAAGCAATACACAAAGGCTGCTGACTATCTTGGTTCATGCCAGAGATTTTGTCAGGGTCTTAAACATCCATTCAGCCTGCTCCCAGTCTTCAGGGGTGTCAACATCCTGGACACGATGACGTGGCAGAGGCACGGGTGTGGCATCATGGCTGAACAAAAGCTTCTGCGCTAACCAGGCCTCAGCGTTGCCCCAGTAAAACTGCCCTGCGTCGTGCCAGGCTTCTTCCAGATCTTGAGAACGGTTGTTGAAGTGCTCTGGGTGGAACATTTCTACACGTTGTTCCGATGTAATACGAATAGCACGCTGGATGGGAAAAGCATAACTGGTGACAGAGAAGGCATAGTCAGCATTAGTACTCTGCAGGATCTTCAGGCCTCGTTGCAGGTCGCCGGCCTGTACAAAAGGGGCTGTTGCATAAATACAGCAGACTTGACTGGCCTTTTGGCCGTTCGCGTTTTGCCATTGAGTAGCATGAGCAATGACAGGGGCAGTCCCTAAATAGTCATCCGCCAACTCAGCTGGGCGCATGAAAGGAACTTCTGCTCCGTATTCACGTGCCACTTGGGCGATCTCAGCATCATCGGTTGACACGATAATTCGACCAAAGCATTCACTCTCTTTTGCCGCCTCTATCGACCAAGCAATCATCGGCTTACCACAGAAGTCGCGGATGTTTTTGTGTGGTATGCGCTTGCTGCCACCACGGGCCGGAATCACGGCCAGTCTCATTGATGCAATACCCTGTGCAGGGTATCGATAATCTGATGCTGATCGGCTTCATTGAGTGTGGTATACATCGGCAGACTTATTGTCTCTTTGTAATACTGCTCTGCGTCTGGACAGTAACCCGCATTAAAGCCCAACTGCTCGTAATATGGCTGCCGATAAATCGGGATGTAGTGGAGGTTGACATGAATATCAGCAGACCACAGATGCTGATAAACCTGTCGCTGGCTTATACCCCTTTCATCCTGTTTGATTCGGATTGGGTAAAGATGGTAACTTGAGTATGATGCTGGATGTTGCCAAGGTGATGTCACCGGCAAATTCTTGAACGCTTCATCATAACACTGAGCGATCTGGTGGCGTTTTTCGATAAATTCATCGAGCCGTTTGAGTTGACTCAAACCCAGCGCCGCCTGAATATCTGTCATACGATAATTGAATCCAAGATCAATCTGCTGATAGTTCCAAATTTCATCCGCTGGCCGCGGCCGCATTAGTTCCAGATCGCTGGTAATACCATGCGAACGATAGCGCATCATTTGTTCGGCCAATTTGGAGTCGTTAGACAGTGCCATACTACCTTCACCGGTAGTGATGATCTTTACCGGGTGAAAGCTGAAGACCGTGATATCGCTAAAACGGCAGCTGCCCACTGGTTCACCCTTGTACTTGCCACCGATGGCGTGGGAGGCATCTTCAATTATGCGAAAACCATACTCTTTGGCTAAAAAGTGAATAGCCGCCATATCGCAGCTTTGGCCAGCGAAATGGACTGGAATAACAACTTTGGGCAGTTTGTTCTCTGCCTTCGCCTGTTTCAGTTTTTCAGTCAGGCGCTCAACGCTCATGTTGTAGGTACGTGGATCAATATCGACAAAATCCACCTGTGCTCCGCAATAGAGTGCTGCATTAGCACTTGCCACGAATGTATTGGGGCTGGTCCAAACCCCATCATTCGGCCCAACATCCAACGCAAGACAAGCAATGTGCAAGGCACTAGTGGCGCTGTTGACTGCAACCGCATGAGATGTGCCTGAATAATCTGCTACAGCTTGTTCGAAACGCGGCACCATCGGCCCTTGGGTCAACCAATCAGAGCGTAGCACCTCAACTACTGCATCGATGTCGGCTTGAGAGATGTCTTGGCGGCCGTAGGGAATCATGATATTAAATCTATCCAATTGCAGCTTGGTTGGTATCAATCCAGGCCTGCAGTTCAGCGTCATTCATCCATTCGGTATTAGTATCACTGGCGTAGGTAAACCCATCCGGAACCTTCACACCGTCTTTGATTCGGTTAGTGTCAGTACCCCAATCATTGATCTGAGGCAGAATTTTATAGTGTTCGGGGTATTCGTAGGTGTAAAAAGAATCCTCTGCACCGATCATCTGTTCGTGCAACTTCTCGCCAGGGCGAATCCCAACGATTTCCTGCTTAGCTTCTGGGGCAATAACACGCGCTAAATCCGTAATCTTCATCGATGGGATTTTTTTCACATAAATCTCGCCACCCAGCATGTCATCAAAGGTATGCCAGACCAGTTCCACACCCTGTTCAAGCGAAATCATGAAACGGGTCATGCGCGGATCTGTGATTGGCAATACCCCTGTGTCTTTGTTGGACATAAAAAAAGGAATCACTGAACCGCGGGAACCCATGACATTGCCATAACGAACCACGGCCATACGTGTCTGGTGGCCGCTAGCATAGGAGCTATTACTTGCTACGAAGAGTTTGTCGGATGCAAGTTTGGTTGCACCGTAGAGATTGACCGGACTGCTCGCCTTGTCAGTGGAGAGAGTCACCACTCGCTTCACCCCTTGATCAATACAGGCATCAATCAAATTCATTGCTCCATCGATGTTCGTCTTAATACATTCAAACGGGTTGTATTCAGCCGTCGGGACAATCTTTGTGGCTGCCGCATGAACTACGTAATCCACACCCTGTAATGCGCGATAGAGGCGATCCTTATCGCGCACATCACCGATAAAGAAACGGACACGTTTGTCGTCCTTAAACAGTTTGGCCATCTCCCATTGCTTCATCTCATCACGAGAAAACACAATAATTTTCATTGGGTTGTATTTGGTCAGCGTCATAGGGATGAAGGCATGGCCAAAGGAACCGGTGCCACCAGTGACTAGTATTGTTGAGTTGGTAAACATAGTTGTATGACGTGAGGGTCTTAGGAATTTAAGTACTGTCTAACAGGTGATACCACAACTCCCAAAAAATCTAGTTATGGTGAGTGACATTGAGATACTCTATTCACTGTATATATCCTTGACCTTTCGACCTCCCTCCTCCACTTTGAGAGTTCTTACATCTTGATTCTCAATTATACATTCGCACTCTTCTTAAAGTTACAATGCGACCAGATTACTCTAACTTCAATTATGCATGGTAGTAGTTTGAAGAGGATTTGTAATATACTTGTTAGGGAGATAGCTGGAATATATCGTTAAGCACGCTACCGCCATACCGTGATTTCTCACGATTGTTCTTTACCCCAATTGTTCATCTATTCTGGCTATCCAGAACAGAAATAGAGAGCTTTTTATTCCCTCATTTTGCTTCGTTGAACTCTCACTTCACTCCAGTTGATATTCCGGATCGAGAAGATATTCGAGATGGAAAATTCAGGAAGTTCATGACTCAATTCCAAATATTTTTGGTAGATAGACCTTATCAACATCTGCTTGTTCAACCAGTTCCTTATATTTTTTTCCTGGGTCTTCAAGATCGGTCACCATAATGAGATCACTCTTTGGGTGATCGGAAAAATCACTTAAAACCGGAACCTGATGAAAGGTGGACTGATCGGATTCCTGATCATAGATGGCTGTGATCTCGATGTGTTCTTCAGTTCCAGCAACAAGAATCACGATCTCTGCAAGATCGGAGATGCCATAAAGGGCAATGCGTGTTCTCTTGTTGTGATCGAATCGTCGGAAGAGAGAACGGAACTCTTCGGAAGATAATCGATAGAACTCCAGAGATCTCGCCAGATAATGGGTGGAGAGCCTGGCCTTTTCGGCAAACCCCTTGGGAGTCAGAAAATAGAGATAGCGTCTTGGTGATTTACCGCGAATGCGGATCAACCCCTTGCGTGTACAGCGGTTGATATAGGCGTTGACAAGACCAAGGGCGATACCCAACTCTGAAGCAAGGCGCCTCTGGCTAAGGTCACTCCTCTCTTCAACTGACTTTAAGAGCTTGAGTGTGAGTTGCTCTTCTGGTTGCACCCTTAGTCCTATCTATTGTTCAGATTATGAACATATAGCAGTTATTTGTTTGTATTTCAAGAGGATATATTTTATGCGTTCATCTGTGTGCAACGATTAATGGTTAGTAACGTCAGTCGTAGGAGGAGCTATTTCAACCAAAGCCGCTGCAGACGCTGCTTGAGCTGGTGCTGCTTTGCGGGATCCTGGGTACGGGTTAGTAGTGACAGGTAGATTGAACGGGCGTCCTCTTTATGCCCTGCTTTTACGAGTGCTTCTGCCGCCCGATAACGGGCACTCTGCCCCCACTGGTCAAACCCCTGGCCGTTGGCTATGGCGGAGAGAAGGTATTGTTCGGCCGCTTCGGTGAAATGTTTGAGCGCTGAGAGAGAGTCCCCCTTCCAGAAAAGGATCTCGCGCTGGTGGTCTGGATCAACAAGGCGATGCTTCATCTGTTCAATGAGCTGGATTGCCACTGGGTGGCGGTCTACCGATTGCAGATCAAAGACCAGTTGCAGCAGACGATCACCCAGGGGGCGCTCTATGCTCTCATTACCATTGATCAGGCGGGCCATCAAATCCACTGCTATCGGAACATCACCGGCATAGAGCGCGAGGCGAGCCTTGTGAAGAGCCCAGGCCTCTGATGAAACCGCCTCCGGTGGACTCTCTATTGTGTTCACCAATCTGGAGGCTAGGTCGATCTCTCCTCTTTTGAGGGCTCTGGCCGAAAGATCACTTCTGATCTGGGGTGGGAGTGCATCCAGATCACCGAACCTGGAATCAGGTGAGAAGAGCTGATAGAGAAGGGGCTCAAGACCGGAAGTGATCAAAGAGACGGAAAGCGCTGCAGAACTCTTCTGCTTCATCTCTTCATTACTGCTTGTTGATGCCAGCTGGGCATAGATTCCCCTTGCTGCCAGTGGAAAATCAGGGGCGAGGGTTTCAGAGAGCGCCCACCACGCCTCATCTTCTCCTTGAAGCAGGCCGGAGCGATTTCCCATCTCGCTTGCCAATTCGCCATAGGCCCCAAGCAGTGCTTCAAGCTCCACGGTCACCATCTGGTCAGGGCGTGAATGTTGGTTCAAGTTGAGGGCTTTCTCGAGGGCTTCGACCCGAAGGGGGTTGTTCCCCCCCCTCTCAGCGGCCTCGGTAATGGCTGCCCAGGTCTCGTAGCGAAGCGAGGGGTAAGCCTTGAGCTCTTTTTCAAGCTTAAGAAGGCCATCTATCGCCTGATTGGGGGTGTAGTTGCTGTTGCGGAGGCGGGCGATGATTCTTAAGAGACGACCGTAGAAGGTCTGGTCTGAAGCGACCTCTACAGCAGCAAGAGCAGGTTCCTCTGCGACCAGAAGCAGGCGAGCGTGGCGCTGGTGCCACTCGGGGTCATCGGGCCTTAACTCAAGCTGGTAGCGGATCATGGCGAGACGGGCATCTTCAATAAGGTGATCAACAATCAGGGCATTGACATTGAGACGACGCCAGATGCTGATCTCTGCCGGGGTGACATCACCACCGAAGAGCAGAGATCTGATGACCTGCCGAGCCTTTGCCCCCTCCCCCGCCTGTAACCAGGCTCTTATGGCAAGAGTCTTCAACTCTCTTTTGGCGCTTTGGGGTATCTCCGTGGGGAGTTCCGAGAAGAGAGTGGCTGCCGCCTCCCACCGCTGGCCGCTAAGATAGAGTTGATGGAAAGTCCTGGCCCAGAGGATCCATTTATCACTTTCTACAGCAGGGTCCGGACGGTTTTTCTCAAGGATCGCCTGGGCGAGGCTTGGGGCCCCCGCCTCAAAAAGAAGTTGTGCCTTGGCTATGGAGTCTGAAAGGGGGTCGGGTTTGTCTGGCTCAGCTTGATTGCCCGGCTCTTTGTCACTTTGATTACTGTCCCTATTCTGTTCTGGAGCTTCAGTGGTCTCCGGTGATTGCATCTCGGCAACCCCCTCCACTTGCTCCTGGGCCTGCGCCAGCCCCAGATGAGGCAGGGTCACAGCCAGCAGTGTCAGGATGAGTCGTTTCATGGAGAGGGATGTTACTTGATTTTGTGGATTATTCGAATGGTTTTAATGCGTTGCAGATTTGTATCGCCACAGCCCTTCGGATTTTGTGATGATACCCCTGGCATCACTCTTGAGTTCACGTCGGCTTAAGCCCGTTTAGGGGGTTTGCACCATGCCGTTAATCCTTGCAGGCTCATGCATGGTTTCATGCCCTGTTGGCTTATCAGTAATACTGATCTAACTACGATTCACTCTTGAAGAGGTCAGGACGTCGGTTGGCCGTTCTGTCCTCTGCCTCCTTCTCTCGCCACTTGGCAATGGCTTGATGGTCACCGCTTAAGAGCACCTCTGGCACCCTCTTCCCTCGCCACACCTCAGGCCTCGTGTAGTGGGGGCAATCAAGAATGTTGTTGGTGAATGAGTCCTGCTGTGCTGAATCTTCATTGCCAAGGGCACCAGGGAGCTGCCTTATCATCGAATCGATAACCACCATGGCCGGCAGTTCGCCACCGGAGAGGATGTAGTCACCGATAGAGAGTTCTTCATCCACCACCGCCTCAAGCAGACGCTCATCCACCCCCTCATAACGCCCTGAGAGCAGGATCAGCCCCTCTCGCTTTGAAAGATCGACCACCCGTCTCTGGGTCAACTTCTCTCCCTGAGGGGTGAGACAGACAACCGATGCCTGGGGCTGCTCGGCTTTGGCCGCCTCAACCGCCCGGGCAAGGGGCTCCGCCTTCATTACCATCCCCGGCCCACCGCCATAGGGGCGGTCATCGACGGTGCGGTGAGGATCATCAGTGAAATCTCGCGGATTCCAGAAGTTGAGGGTGTAAAGCCCATGCTCATGGGCCCGACGGGTAACGCCGCACTGGGTGATGGCGGCAAAGGCCTCCGGAAAGAGGGTAATGATGTCGAAGCGAATCCCCATGATGAGTGTTATCTGCTCTTTCCCACCCTAATCAAAGTGTGATCATTAAAAAACAAAAAGCCGCCCGAATAAGGGCGGCTCTTATTGTTACACTTCCTGAGTGAAGCGAAAACATCCTGTCAATGGCCGATCTTCTCCTTGATCCGGGCCGCTTTTCCGGTGCGACCGCGCAGATAGTAGAGTTTGGCACGGCGAACATCACCTCGACGCTTGACCTCAATCCCGGCGATCAATGGGCTGTGAGTCTGGAATACGCGCTCCACCCCTTCGCCATAGGAGAGCTTGCGAACGGTAAATGAGGAGTTCAACCCTCGGTTTCGCTTGCCGATTACCACCCCTTCAAAGGCCTGGAGCCGCTCTCGGCTTCCCTCTTTTACCCTGACCTGAACACGAACGGTATCACCAGGGCCAAACTTGGGAATATCCTGCTTCATCTGTTCCTGTTCAAGCTGGTCAATAATGTTGCTCATCACTTCAATCTCCGTAGAGTACTCATCTATCAGGTTTTAATCTGTCTCTCTCTACCGACCCCGTAGTCGATAGATCATCAATAGTCGGGCTCCCACTCCACCCAAATCTCTCTTCTGTCTCGATCGACCCGGTCGATCACTGACTTGCCCCAGGGGATAAGTCGCTCAGCACCCTGATCGTCCGCTACCACCAGGACATCGTTGGCACCCGTCTCCAGCAGATGATTCACTTTCCCCAAGGTCTCTCCCTTGAGGGTGATCACCGCCATTCCCTGGAGTTCTACCCAGTAGAAGTCTCCCTCTCTTTTGGCTAGCTGATCGGGAGTAATTCCCACATCCAGGCCGTTCAACTCTTTCGAACGTTCGCGGTTGTTGTAGCCTTCAAACTCAACCACCACACACTCTCCCTGCGGATGTCCGCAGATGAGAGATATCTCCTGCCAGCCAGTGGGCTCTCTGACCATCCAGCTCGGATAGTTGAGAATATCCCCTGGGTGTCGTGTATAGCTCTTCACCCTGACCCATCCTCGAACCCCCCACGGGGCACCAATCTTGCCAACAATAACAGGCTCTTCCAGGTTCATCCCGGAGCGGCCTACAGAATCCTCAGGCCGTTGCCTGCTTGAGTAGCTTGGCGACCCGATCCGAGGGCAGAGCCCCCTCTCCGATCCAGTAGTTGACCCGATCGAGGTCGATCCGCAACGCCTCTTCACTGCCGGTTGCCCGGGGGTTGAAGAAACCAACACGTTCTATGGCGCGTCCTCGAGGGGCACGCCGGCTGTCGGCGACCACTACCGTATAGAAGGGTCGCTTTTTTGAGCCCCCGCGGGCCAGGCGAATCGTTACCATCTGCTCTTTATCCTGAAAACTCTCTGGGTTAAACCGTAAGCCGGCGAATTTTACAGAACTATGAAGTCGATGGAAAGGGGTAAAAAAGCCTTCTTTCCTACCTCTTTTCCCCGATCTACAGTGACATTGGGGCTACTCAGTTGAGCCAGCATCGGCATCAGTGATTTGCAGGGGCTGCACCACTCAGCCTAGAAATCGACCAGTACCGGTATCTCGGCTGATCTGTTGATCACCAGAGCTTGGAAGTTGCTCTGATCACCATCATTGATATAGG
>Ga0208521_1000242_pt1 | contig 37376 bp, 36 predicted proteins | sample ETNtaG_24_FD_185754 | JGI IMG/M metagenome (GOLD analysis project Ga0208521, IMG submission 185754) | Marine microbial and viral communities from oxygen minimum zone, Eastern Pacific Ocean - ETNP201306SV47 (SPAdes) (version 2) | ecosystem: Environmental > Aquatic > Marine > Oceanic ... | reverse complement strand
GGTTCTGTAGCCTTGCTCTATGGAAATCCAACATATGATTTGACAGATGATGTTCTATTTGAATTGCGCAAATACAATGTTTCTGACGATAAAGATTCAGCTAACGAAAAATAATTTCGGTCATTGGTCACGTTAAAAGAGTTGGCCGACATTGTACAGGGGACTGTCGTCGGCAATACCGAATTGAAAATTAAAGGAGTCTCCACGATTCAGGATGGGAAACCTGAAACTATAACCTTTATTGCTCATCCCAAATATCTCAAATTTGTTCAATCCACCCAGGCTGCAGCCGTGATTACGTCAAGTACAGAGAATTTGAAGGATAAAGATGGGATTATTGTGGAAAACCCACAGTGGGCAATGGCAAAAGTATTGGGCCATTTTTCACCTAAATATTCTATCAATAGAGAAATTCACAAAACAGCTATAATTGCCCCAGATGTATTGGTCGGGAAAAATGTATCCATTGGTCCATATACAATTATTGAAAAAGGGGTGGTTGTCGGTGATAATGTTGTTATAGGCGCCAATAATATGATAGATATAGACACAGCTATTGGTCAGGATTCTGAGATTAAAAGTAATGTACATTTATACCCTCGGACTTCAATCGGGGACCGGTGTTTAATTCACTCCGGCGCTGTTATTGGTTCTGACGGATATGGGTTTGTAAGCCAAAAAGAAATGCATCTAAGGATTCCACAAAATGGAAAGGTTCTTATTGGGAATGATGTAGAAATAGGTGCAAATTGTACAATAGACCGGGGCACGATTGACAACACAACAATTGGAGATATGTGTAAATTTGACAATGCTGTTCAAATCGCCCATAATGTTACAATTGGAAAAGGCTGTTTGCTGACAGCCCATGTTACAATTGCTGGTAGTACAAAAATTGGAGATTTCTGTCTATTCGGCGGGCAGGCTGGTGCAATTGATCATATTACAATAGGTGATCGATCGGTATTTGCCTGTTATACTGTTGCAATGAAAAACCTTGTTGGCGGGAAAATTTATTCCGGTGTTCCTGCTCGGGAGATAAGTGTAAAAAACCGTCAGGACGCTGTTCATGTTGAGGTAAAACAGTTGAAAAAAAGACTAAAACAGTTAGAAGAAAAATTTATAACAATACCATAAAATGGGTATCATAAAATATCAGCGTACAATCGGAAAAGAAACATCCTGTGTTGGTATAGGTTTACATACTGGTGTTGAGTCAACAATCACATTTAAACCTGCGTCCGAGGATTTTGGTATTCGCTTTAAACGTATGGATGTGGATGGCGGGCCAGAAATACGTGCAGATATTGACCATGTTGTTGATATCTCTCGGGGCACAACAATTGAAGAAAATGGCGTAAGGATCCACACGGTTGAACATGCGTTGGCGGCATGCGTTGGCATTGGTCTGGATAATGTTTTAATTGAATTAACAGAAAAAGAACCTCCAGTGATGGATGGTAGTTCAATTGATTTTGTAGAAGCATTGCTTAAAAGCGGTATTGTGAAACAGGATGCACCTAGAAATTATCTTCATATTGATGAAGCCGTGGGTTACTCTGATTCAGAACGAGGTGTTGATATTCATATTATGCCATCAGATCAGTTTCGAATCACGTTTATGATAGATTATAAATATCAATCACTGGGAACCCAATTCACTACAATGGATCAATTAGAGCAAAACTTTGCAAAAGATATTGCACCAGCGAGGACTTTTTGTTTTTTAAGTGAGGTTGAAACATTAAAGAAAAACGGTCTTATTCAAGGTGGAAATCTGGAGAATGCTGTTGTAATTGTTGATAAAGAAATTGATCAGGCCGAAGCAGATAACCTCCGAGGGTTGTTTGGCATTAAGCAAGAAATTAGCTTGGGTGCGAATGGGATATTAAATGGGAAAAAATTGAGATTCGAAAATGAACCAGTCCGCCACAAAGCATTAGATTTAATTGGCGATTTAGCATTATTGGGAATGCCATTACAAGGCCACATTATAGCATCAAAAAGCGGGCATGCTGCAAATGTCGAACTTGTAAAGCGAATCAAAAAAACGTATGAGAAGAAAATACTTCGCCAACGATTTCGAAAAAGCAATTCAACAGATATTTTATTTGATATTAATTCAATTTTAAGTCTCCTTCCCCACCGATATCCATTTGTTTTGGTTGACAGAATTATTGATATCACACCCGGGGAAAAACTAACTGCCATTAAAAATGTAACCATTAATGAACCGTTTTTTCAGGGGCACTTTCCTAATCAGCCTGTCATGCCTGGTGTCTTGGTTCTAGAAGCCATGGCGCAGGCAGGTTCTTTTTTAGTTCTCAATACCGTTGATAATCCCATGAAAAAGAATATGTTTTTCTCTTCATTAACCGAAGCAAAATTCCGCCATCCAATTGTTCCTGGCGATCAACTACGCCTTGAGATGGAATTAGAAAAGTTTAAGATGGGGACGGCTTTCCTTGTAGGGAAAGGTTATGTCGGCGATAAACTGGTGGCAGAAGGCAGACTAAAAGCTACAGTGGTGGATCGGGCAGGAGCCTGAAGCCATCCACATTCATCCCACAGCAATCATATCGCCAAAGGCGAATCTCGGTCAGAATATATCCATCGGTGCCTATACATTATTAGAAGATAACGTAACGATTGGAGATGGAACATCTATTGGAAACCACAATACCATCTGCCAAGGGACCACCATTGGTTCAAATTGCACCATCTTTCATAATTGTTCAATTGGAGAATCACCTCAAGATTTAAAATATGCCGGTGAAGACACCAAAGCAATTATAGGTAATAATGTAATAATTCGTGAATCTGTTACAATAAATCGAGGTACAATCGCTTATGGAAAAACAGAAATTGGTGATCATGTACTATTAATGGCTTGTTCTCACATTGCCCACGATTGTATTGTTGGTGACCATACAATCATTGCAAACTTGGCCACTCTAGGAGGTCATGTTGAATTGGGAGATTACGTCAATTTGGGTGGGGGAGTTTTGGTACACCAATTTGGCAAAATAGGGTCACACTCTTTTATCGGAGGCGGATATCGTGTGGTTCAGGATGTACCCCCATTCATCATCGCCGCTGGTGAACCACTTCGTTTTGGCGGGATCAATAAGATTGGCCTTCAACGACGTGGATATTCAGATGAGACAAGATCCCTTATCAAAAAGGCATACAGGTTTTACTTTATATCGAAAATGAATCGTTCGGATGCAATAAAAAAAATGAAATTAGAATTACCTGCCACAGACGAAATAAATGCAATTATTCGATTTATTGAATCTAGTGAGCGAGGAATTATTTAATTTTAGCGTCCCAGAGATGGGTGTGATAAAAAAATTATCTTTCATTTTTATCCTGTCTGTTTCATTGGGACAATGGACATCCTTTCAAATGGATGAATTCACTTATTCTTCGAAAAAGTCCAACATGATGTTTAGAACCGCAGGATTTACTTCCACCCACAATTTTCCGATAGACATATCTAAAGACGATCGGATTGCGCTGGGATTATCCATGTTAAAAGGAATATCTGAAAATGGATTTCTGCCCATGATTAATGGGAAAATAAACGTATCGTGGAATTTATCCTTAAGAGGACGAATGGCAGCGTATTCCGCCGAAGAAGGAACGACTCAGGTTTTTGGATGGGGGTTATCTTTAAAGCCGAGCAAAGATGAAGAATCATCAAAATGGGTCGTGAATCTGGATTTTGGAAAATTAAATTCAAACAACACAATAATCGTTTCAGCTATACAGGCAAGTACAAACCGCCAATTTGATTTACATATATTTCCGATCCATGCAGGTTTTGGTTTGAATATTTTAAATGCGAATTCAAAATTACTATCAAGTAAGGAATATCAAGGGAAAAAAGAAATTCAAACGAATTATATTAATATCGGAACTAAAATCCCGATTTATGGTTTGAGTTTTATTCCACAAGTGTGGTTTGGATCGGAATACACCATGATATCTTTTAATATATCGAGTACATTTTAATAATGAAAAAAATATCTATACTTGGTTCCACCGGATCGATTGGGGTGAATGCCTTGAACGTAATCGATCATTTGGGTGGTGATTATATTGTGACAGCATTAAGTGCCAATAAGAATGGAAAAAGATTGGTTGAACAAGCTAAAAAATATCACCCCGCATCAATCGCAATTGTAGATAAAGATTCTGCACAATTTGTTAAAAATGAATTAATAGATTCTGGAATTAAAATTTTTACTGGCCGAGAAGGTTTACTTGATATGGCAGGTCGCAGCGATTTAGATATCATGCTAAATGGATTGGTTGGATCCTCAGGAATGGAACCAACTATGAAAGCAGTAAAATGTGGCGTTGATGTGGCGCTCAGTAATAAAGAAAGTTTGGTAATGGCTGGCGATCTTATTACACGAGAAAAGAAAAAAACAGGCGCCCATATTTACCCAATAGATAGCGAACATTCCGCAATTTGGCAATGTCTTTCTGGTGAAACGATGAATGATGTAGAACGGATTATTCTTACGGGAAGTGGTGGCCCATTTCGGACACGACCGTTAAATACCTTTAAAGATGTGACTACCGTAGATGCGCTGAATCATCCGAATTGGGAAATGGGGCAAAAAATAACGATTGATTCAGCGACCATGATGAATAAAGGATTAGAAGTCATTGAAGCGCGATGGTTGTTTGGATTGGAATCTGATAAAATAGATATTGTCATTCATCCTCAATCAATCATCCATTCAATGGTAGAATTCAAGGATAAGTCCGTCAAAGCACAACTGGGGGTACCAGATATGAAAATACCGATTCAGTTTGCGCTCACATATCCTCACCATGCGCCTGCAATGTGGGAGTCACTTGATCTTATAAAAATTGGATCGCTTTCTTTTGAAGCACCGGATTTAAAAAGATTTCCATGTATTGATTTGGCTTATAAGGCATTGAAAGAAGAGGGTACAACATCATCTGTATTAAATGTTGCTAACGAACAATCTGTTTATCGTTTTTTAAAAGGTGAAATCGGATTCATGGAAATTCCTGAAATTATTGAAAAAGCATGTGAAGCACATGAATGGATTTCTCACCCTTCTATCAACAATTTAGTTTATTTGGAAAATTGGACAATGGATTTTGTATCAACATTTAAAAGCCGGTACATTTAAGCAAGAATTACTCATATTAAATTGAAGAAATAAGAAAAAATAATGACCACTTTAATTGCCACAATCATTTTACTTGGTGTTTTAATTTTTATTCATGAATTGGGCCATTACCTTGCGGCGCGCTCGATTGGCGTTCGAGTAGAGCGATTTTCTGTAGGGTATCCACCTCGTCTCATGACATTCACGTCTATTCCAGAGGGTTGGGAGTTCCGATTATTCTTTTATCGGAAAAACAAAGACGGAAAGTTGCTGTGGGGACCCATCAAGTCAACCACAATTTCTTCACCCGGGCGAAAAGGTAGCGGAACAGAATATTGTTTTGCAGTTATTCCCTTTGGAGGTTATGTAAAAGTGGCCGGAGTGATAGATGAAAGTATGGATAAGACTTTTGACCATAAACCACATGAACTCATGAGTAAAGCCAAATGGAAACAAATATGGTTTATGAGTGCCGGGGTTATCATGAATACTTTATTGGCTTTTATAATATTTACAGGACTGTCTAATTACATGGGGAAACCTGTCGTTTCTCAGGCGCCAATTATTAGTGAATTACTTCCGGGAATGCCGGCAGATATAGCTGGGTTGCAATCGGGAGATGTGATTAAAAGAATCGAAGGAGAAAAAATATCCTCTTGGGATGAACTAACAACTAAAATCCACAGACACCCAAACCAAAATATTGATCTTCAATATACGAGAGAAAGAATATCAGAGTCGATTTCTTTAAAAACCAGCTATAGACTTGATACCGCTACAGGAGATACGATAGGTGTAATTGGCATTTACCCAGAATTTGAATATCAACCCGTTACTTATTCTGAAAGCATCAAAATGGGAATGGCTACCACGGCGAGAGGTTTTGGAATGATTATTCTTTCGATACGGATGGTAAGCTCTGGGCAAGCATCTATCAAAGAATTTGGTGGGCCGATTATGATCGCTCAATTAGCCGGTGAAACAGCAAAAGCAGGATGGATTCCCTTTTTATCCCTCATGGCACTTATCAGTTGTAACCTTGCTTTTATTAATGTTCTTCCTATCCCAGGATTAGATGGTGGACATATTTTTCTAACTATAATTGAAGGGATCATTCGCCGACCGCTCTCTATGAAAATGCGAATGGTCATTCAACAAATAGGCATGGCCTTATTATTAATGCTGATGATTACGGTAATCGTGAATGATGTGGGGCGGTTATTTGGAAATTAAACCCGTTGTTCGTTTAATTAATTTTTTTTAATAATAAAGTCATAGATCCAAATTTCATTTTAATTTGAATCTTCACCGGTAACCGTCTGGCATCTTCACTAATCCATATTTGCATATCACCTTGGTTTTTAAATAAGTTTTTTCCTTTTCGGAAAGGGCGTATAACCTTGCATACAAATGTTCCTACCGGTGAATTAATGATTTCTTTTCCGGTTATTTGTAAGTTGTAATTGACAATATTTTTTCCTTCAAAAGAAGTGAACGACATGATTTCTTTTTCTTTTAACTGAATTGTTCGTAAATAATAAAACATAGAAAAGGGATCCCGAGCGGTAAAATTAATTTTAACATCTTTGGTGTTTGTTCGAGCAACACCTTCATCATAATCAAAGGTGATATCTACTGATTTGCGATAGGAACCCTCTCGAATATTTTTCTTTAATCTGTGAGTATATAATTCTTTACTGTCCAGCCATATGTCAATTTGATCCCGAATTTTAAATAATTGATTGGCCAATCCTTTTGTTTGAGCAGAAAAAGACACATGATAAGCATCGTTTCCCTGAATTTGTTCTATTCCAGACACATAAAGTTCTGCCTGTCCCACAGGAATCAAATTGAATTCAGCCGAATATTTTAAGGATTCTCCTGTTTTGAAAGGGACATCTTTTGCCAATGAAATAGATAGAATTAAAAGAATCGGTAAAAATATTTTCAAGGTCGAATCACTTTCAATTTTGATTTTTCTAATTTATAAATTGTTGATCCCGAAGATTGAGGGAGTTCCCCATCGTCAATCAGCAAATCAAACCCACCATCAAACTCGGAAATGATTTCATCTGGATTGGTAAATGGGGTCTGTCCTGATCGATTGACCGAAGTTGTTGTTATTGGGAAGCCCAGCTTATCACACAGGTTTGGACCAAAGGGGTGCGCAGGGATTCGAATCCCCAATGTACCATCTTTTCCCATTATGGAAGGGTGAACAATATCTTTTTTTACGGGCAAAATAATTGTAGTAGAACCACGTAAATACTTTTTCACCATTTCCCAATCTTCATAGGAGATGTCAGTCCAAGAAAGAACAGTGCTGACATTTGGTGCGATGACACTAATAGGTGCTGTTCGTCCTTTAATTTTATTAAGACGTTTAATCGCAGAATCATTGCGAGCATCTACGCCAAATCCGTATAGGGTGTCGGTTGGATATACAATAATACCACCATACAGAATGGCATTCCCGGCAACTTGAAGTGCAAGTTCTGAATTTATGTTAATTCGATCTGTTGATTTTTGGCTCATTGTTTTCTTCTCGTTTTCCATTTTCGATGGAACCAAAAATAATGATCTGGATATTCTCTTATTTTATCTTCAAGCATTGTCGTATAGGTTTGTGTAATCGTTTCTATGGACGCGCTACCATTCAATTCAATTTTATCAAACGAAATAACAACGGTGCCGTCTTTTTCTTTATGGGCGAGAGAAAAAACCATGGGCGCACCAGATTGTATATGGAAACGGGCGGAGCCCTTTGGTGTAGAAGATGGTTGACCAAAAAAATTCACAAAAACTCCCCGCTTTTTGGCATCTTGATCGCTAGCAAGAATAAGCATTTTATTTTCTTTAAGTAATGCATACATATTTTCTATTGAGGACTTTCGATACAAATGTTTCATGCCATAAGATTCCCGAAGTTCCTTAACAAATAAATCTGCACCTTGGTTCCCTTGGCGCTGAATGATTCCCCAAACTGGGTATCCGTTTTTACCCAACCATGACCCTAATATTTCCCACAATCCAAAATGACCAGTAATAATTAGAACACCCTTTCCTTGTTGGGCAGCATCATCAACAATATGTTGATTTTCTACACGGAAATTAAGAGACTCGTATGATTTCGGGAGTGCCAAGAACTCCATGAAATTTGTACTGACTAAACGATAAGATCCTTTCAAAACATTGTTAACCCAAGCCATATTTTTATTGGGGAATGCTATTTTTATATTTTGAATTGCTTGATTTTTTCGAATTGGAATTCGATTATAAACAAATGCACCCAGTTTATTAGAAAAACGTGATCGACTTGAATTCGGCAATCGTCGAAGACGCCGAGAAATCACATGTAATAGTCGATATGTGAATTGTTCTTTGAGATTCATAACTGGTTTTTTTACTTCTATCCCTTAGCAGGTGAAATTACCTATAAATTCGTGTTACCATCATTGTTTTTATCGGAGATAACGGCTAAACTTAGGTGAATGAAGAACCGCATATTATTCACTCTAATGTTCATCGCATCCCTCGGGCAGTCCCAAGTTGTCTATAAAGTACCGATTCATGATACCATTGATTTAGGTCTTCCTCCCTTTATTGAACGCAGTATCCAGATGGCAGAAGCGGATAGTGCGGCCGCAATTATATTTGATATTGACACGTTTGGGGGGCGTTTGGATGCAGCCACCCAAATAAAAGATGCGATTCTCAGCGCTAAAATTCCAACAATTGCATTTATTAATCGTCGGGCCATTTCTGCCGGTGCGTTAATTTCATTATCTTGTGAAAAAATATTTATGACAAGTGGTGCAACCATTGGTGCGGCTACAGCTGTAGATATGTCAGGAAAAAAAGGAAGTGAAAAAGTTATTAGTTATATGCGGGAAGAAATGGCTGCTACCGCAGAAAGCCGGAACCGGAACGTGGATATTGCGAAAGGTATGGTGGATGAAGAATTATCATTCACTCATTTAATGATAGATGGTGATTCGATTGAAGTTCAAGATTTGGAAGGCCGTAAAGAAGGGAAACTAATTACACTCACCACAGAACTATCTTTGAAATACAGAATCGCGAATGAAGAACAAGAAACATTTGATGAATTGCTGATTTCACTTGGTCTAGAAGGCGCAAAAATTATTAGTACGGATGAAAACTGGTCAGAAGCTTTTGTTCGTTTTTTAACCAATCCGGTTGTGGCATCTTTACTAACGACATTTGGATTCCTTGGAATATTATTTGAACTCCAAAGTCCAGGTTGGGGCATACCCGGATCTTTTGGATTGGTTTGTTTAGCGTTATCACTAGGCGCATCTTTCATTGCGCGATTGGCCACCATGACTGATATATTGATCATTTTGGCCGGCGTGGCGCTACTTATATTAGAAATTATTGTCATTCCCGGCTTTGGAGTGGCGGGGATTGGTGGAATTGTCCTCATCTTATGGGGATTATATGAGTTGCTATTGCCTGACATACCGATTGGTCCAGAAGTTGAAGCAATGGCCCTGTGGGGACTTATTATCGGAATTATAGGCGCACTGATTGGATTGGTCTTATTGTTTAAAATGATGACCAAAACAACATTTTGGCAAAAGCTCACTTCTCCTGGGGTAGAAGGTGCCGAGGCTGGCTATAGTACATCAGTGGGTTGGGAAAATTTGGTTGGGAGGGAAGGTGAAGCCCAATCGGATCTACGCCCTTCTGGATGGGTCAACGTAGACGGACAGCGCGTTTTTGTTGTCAGTGAAGGCGGTTTCATTGAAAAGAATTGTAAAGTTAAAGTCCTCTCGGTTGATGGAAACCGTGTGGTAGTAAGAAAACTGAACTCAAAGGAGTAAATCATGGATGTTATGGGAATTATCATGTTAGCATTTTTGCTAATTTTTGTTTTTCTATTATTTTATTTTGTCCCGGTTGGCATGTGGATTCAAGGGATGGTCAGTCTTGGTATTGGCCGGATTACCATTATTGATCTGATCCGAATGCGTTTGCGAAAAATTTCACCGCGCCTCATTGTGGATGGTGTGATCAATACACACAAAGCAGGTTTAGTTAGTATAAAAACAGACATGCTGGAAACACATTATTTGGCCGGGGGTAATGTGGTCAATGTCGTTTTTGCTTTAATCGCATCCGACAAAGCCAATATCCCATTGACGTTCGAAACGGCTACGGCAATTGACCTAGCAGGACGTGACGTAAAAACAGCAGTGGAAACCAGTGTTTATCCCAAAGTGATTGATGCTCCTCGAGAGGGGTTTCTATCGGCTGTGGCTAAGGATGGTATAGAATTGAAGGCCCGTGCCCGGGTAACGGTGCGGACAAACATCCCCGGCTTGGTTGGTGGTGCCACTGATGATACCATTATCGCCCGTGTTGGTGAAGGAATTGTAAGCGCCATTGGTTCATCTACCAATTACGGTGGTGTGTTGGAAAACCCTGATAATATTTCCCGCGCCGTTTTGGAAAAGGGACTTGATGCCGGTACTGCTTTTGAAATATTATCCATTGATATTGCTGATCTGGATGTAGGTAAAAATGTAGGCGCCCAGCTTCAGGCAGACCAGGCCGAAGCAGACCTTCGTGTTGCCCAGGCAAGGGCCGAAACACGTCGTGCCATGGCTGTTGCAGAAGAGCAGGAAATGAAAGCCCGAACGCAAGAAATGCAAGCCAAAGTTGTTGCATCAGAAGCTGAGGTGCCCTTAGCCATGGCTCAGGCATTTCGTGAAGGGAAACTGGGTGTATTCGATTATGTGAATATGAGAAATATTCAAGCTGATACGGATATGCGTGAATCAATTTCTGGTGGTTCAGAAAGTAGTTCAACTCAAGCGCCAGAGCGAGATAACGACTAAATGGAAGGATTAGGTTACTGGGTTTTTTTGGCGATAATGTACCTGCTGTCTGCGTTTTTGAAAAAACGCAAGCAGCAGGATACCCGCCATCAAGAAGAACATGAGGAATTAGAACCCCAAACCCCATTTAAATCTGGTTTTCTACAAGATTTGTTTGGGGATATGAAGGAGTTTGTCAATGAAGCGCAGGAAGATGTTTCAGAAAAATTCGACGTTAATGAAATCAATGAAGTAGTCGTAGAGCCTGACCCTGTCCAGATTCCAGTGGAACAGGATCACGTCGTGTTTGAAGATTTGTCTAACCCAGATTCGGAACCGATTCACAAAGAATTTCAATTTTGGAAAGAACCAAAACAAAATAAACATTCTTTTATTCCGCAATTAAAAAGTATGGATGACTTGAAACGGGGAATTGTGATGAAAGAAATTATAGACAAACCTCGAGCCTTAAGGCGGGCGATCCGATAGGCTGAGATCATTTATTAAACTTTAAAAAAGGCAACCCAACCATTATGACTAAAAATGGTTTAGGCCTTTTGGATCTTATATATTTAAATAAGTCAGAAAAATATATTAGATCAAATTATTGATGAGAGATTCAACCCGTTTTTTGAGTTCACCCTCTGTGTTGTCATTATGAATGACAAAATCAGCCATATTTACCTTCTCTTCTTCCGGCCATTGGAATTCAACGCGTTTTAATATTTCTTCACGAGAGAGTGTTTCTCGGCTTAAGGCGCGTTCCATTCGATTTTTCAAATGGGCTGTCACAACAATGACATAATCCAAATGAGCATCAAATCCGGTTTCATAAATCAAGGCAGCATCAACAATAAAAACGCCATGCTTTTTATGATTGAATACACGATTAAATTCTTTATCAATGAGTTCAAATATATATGGATGAACAACCGAATTCAATCTTTGCTGGTGATCTTCATCTTGGAATGCCACCCGGGCCAATTTTTTTTTATCCATCCTTCCTGTGCCATCAATAATATCGGTCCCGAATTCTGAAATAAGTTCATGTTGGACAATTTCATTTGTTGTAATTAAAACTTTAGCTTCCTTGTCAGCATCCAAAACAAAGGCACCTAGTGATTCAAAATACCGGCTGGCGGTACTTTTCCCACTACCAATTCCTCCTGTGAGGCCCACTTTTAACACTTTAATTTAAAACCTTCAAAATTCGTTCTGTGATTTCAGGAATATCCCCAATACCGTTGACCTCTTTCAATAAGTTTTTTTCACGATAAAAATCCAATAAAGGTGCCGTTTGTTCCCAATAAACTTTTTGCCGTTGCCGGATTATCTCAGGGGTATCATCGCTACGTCCGGATTCTTTTCCTCGGTTGATTAATCGTTGTACCAACTCATTTTCATCAGCATTCAAACTTAGAGCGCAATCCAACGAATGGGATATATTGTTCATTATATTGTTCAATCCATTTGCTTGAGGGATAGTACGAGGGAAACCATCTAAAAGGTATCCACTCTGTACATCATCTTTTTTTAACCTGTTATTCATCATCCCCAATAATACATCATCAGGTACGAGTTCCCCAGCATCTATAAATGATTTAGCTTTCCTGCCAATATTAGTTTTTTCGGCTATTTCATTACGAAGAATTTCGCCGGTTGATAAATGAATTAGATTGTAATGTTCACAAATTCGTTTTGCCTGTGTGCCTTTTCCCACCCCGGGTGGACCTAAAAATATGAGACGCATCTCTCCTATCCTATTTTATCGTTTAAATGAGTATTCCTGCAACGGTTGCTGTAAGCCAGGATGCCAGTGCACCGCCAACCATTGCCTTCGTCACTAATTTTGCCAAATCTTTTTTTCGTTCCGGAGCCATTCCGCCAATTCCCCCCAACTGAATTCCAATTGAGCCAAAATTGGCAAAGCCACATAATGCATAACTGGCAATGATGGCTGTTCGTTCTGATATTTGTCCCTCAGCAATAATATCTTTTAAATCTCCATAAGCTATCAGCTCTGTGAATACAATTTTTTTACCCATGAGCATTCCCATTTGGCCTGCTTCTTCCCAGGGGACTCCCATTGTCCACGCTAACGGTTTGAACACAATAGCAAGGATGGCATCCATTGATGTGCCTGCAAAGCTTAACAGGTAGTTTACAAGAGCTACTATGGAAATAAATGCCACAAGCATTGCACCCACATTTGCCGCGAGTTTAAGTCCATCCGTGGCGCCGTTCCCCAATGCTTCCATTGCGTTGGAGCTGTTTTGTTCAACATGAATTTTCAAATCACCCATGGTGTCAGATGACTCAGTTTCCGGATAAATGATTTTTGCTATCACCAACGCCGCCGGTGCAGACATGACTGAAGCAGCTAAAAGGTGTCCTGCAATTCCTGGTATATCCGTGAGCCATTTAACGTAGATCGCCAGTACCCCTCCAGCCACGGTAGCAAAGCCCCCCACCATAACAGCCATAAGTTCTGATTGGGTCATTTTACCAATGAATGGGCGAATCATTAGAGGCGCCTCAGTTTGACCGACAAAAATATTGGCTGAGACGCTTAATGTCTCTGACCCACTGGTTCCCATTGTTTTTTGCATGGCTCGGGCAATCCATTTCACGACAAACTGAATAATACCCAAGTGGTAAAGGACTGCCATGAGGCTAGAGAAGAAAATAATAGTAGGTAATGCACGAAATGCAAAATTAATAAGTGATGGATGGAATCCTACATCGGGTACAAATGATGTAAAGAGAAAATCACTTCCTGCATCAGAGAAACTAATCAATTTGGAAATCACCTTATCCAAAAAACCAAATACGGGTTTCCCCATGGGTGTTTTTAAAATAAAGAGGGCAAAAATTAGCTGCAGGCCTAATCCCCACCCAACAATTCGAAAATTAATTTGTTTTCGATTATTTGACATGGCTACCGCAATGCCTAAGAGTGTTATAATTCCAAATAATCCGATCATTTATTCCTCTGGTGGTTTAAAACAATTTCTACAGCGTGCTTCATAAATATCCGTTTCCCCAATGACAACTTGTGCTAAATCTTGTGTTAATCGCTGATTGCAGGAGGCAGGGTTACCGCATTGAATACAAATGGCACGAAATTTATCCAAATAATCTGCTTCGCACATGAGTGCCGGCATGGGTCCGAAAGGCAATCCACGGTAATCAGTATCTAGCCCCGCCACCACCACCCGCTTATTATTGTGTGCCAGTGATTTGCAAACATTCACAATATCATCTCCAAAAAACTGCGCTTCATCAATACCAATAACATCAATATTTTCTGAATTATCCAAAATTTCTTGTGCATTTTTAACCAGCATGGATTCTAATTTTGATTGGTTATGAGATACCACATGGTTCGAACTGTAGCGATCATCAATTTTTGGTTTAAAAATAAGAGTTTTCATTTTGGCGATTTCAGCCCTGCGAATTCGGCGAATCAATTCTTCCGTTTTTCCACTGAACATACTGCCGCAGATGACTTCAATCCAGCCTGCGTTTTTGGGTGTAAGTGTCATATTTTATAAATGGTAAGCACAATCTGTGCAGTTATTTTTAATGGTTTATGATAATATTGCGTTAATTTTTGTTCGAAGAAGGTCAATAGCTACCCTATTTTGGCCTCCTTCGGGTATGATAATATCGGCAAAATATTTAGACGGCTCAACAAATTGTTTATGCATTTGACGAACTGTTTTTAAATATTGATCTATTACCGATTGAACCGTTCGACTTCGCTCCTCCACATCCCGAGACATTCTACGTATAAAGCGAATATCGTCAGGTGTATCTACAAAAATTTTGATATCCATCAATTCGCGCAATGCGGAATAGTGAAGCGCTAAAATCCCCTCGACAATAATAACATGATGGGAGTCAACTTTACGAATTTCGTCCTTTCTCGTATGGGTGGAAAAATTGTAAATGGGCATATGGATTGACTGACCTTTGATAAGACCAATAAGTTGCTGATTAAACAATTCAATATCAATAGCATCAGGATGATCAAAGTTTTGCAGGTGTCTCTCTTCTAAAGATATATTAGAGAGGTCGCGGTAATAAGCATCTTGTTCGATGACCACGACTTCACCCTCTCCGTATTCTGTTAATAAATTTTTAGCAATCGATGTTTTCCCAGAGCCTGTACCACCGGCAATACCAATTAATATTGGAGAAACGTTCATTTTAGTTTTAATTCGTCAAAGGGTTTTGGCAATAATGCGGCGCTGGTTGTTTCGCTCACAAGTCCATCAGCATCACAAATATAAACAGGAATATCTCCACACAATTCCCATATTACTTGTCGACAGGCACCACAAGGGGATCCGCCATTATCTGTAGATACAGCCAACGCTTTAAAATCGGAATATCCTTCAGAGATAGCTGTGAATAACGCAGTTCGTTCTGCACAATTAGTTAGAGAGAAACTCGAGTTTTCTATATTACACCCACCAATGATTTTACCGTTTACAGTTTCCAAGGCGGCGCCAACTTTATAATTAGAATAGGGCGCTCGGGCCTTGTCTCGCATTTGGATAGCTGTTTGAATGAGTTTTGTCATTTTTTTAATGTGCTAAACCATCCCATTGCAGCGGCATATGCTGGGAAAACGGAACTGCCATGTGTTCCATTTGGAATAGTTATTAGTGTAATATCAGCACCATTCGCTTTTAGTTTATCATGGGCAATCACAGAATTATTATAACCAACCGTTATGTCATTCTCTCCATGGACTAACATAATGGGTGCATTGGGGGACCAATCCACTAAACTATTTTTTGCGAATACATTTTTTAATTCTTGTTCTCCATCCCCTAAAAATTCAGCAATAAAATTTTCTGTAAATAATGATTTCATATTGGTAGTTAATTTATCATTTGCTTCTCCTATTGTCTTTGAACCATCCATTAGTTTTGGTATGCGTTCAGCATAAGGATTTTGAAATAAATCAGTTGCAGGGCGATTTAATTTTTCGATTGTATTATAAGACATATAAGTAAATGAAATATATCCAGGCTGGGAATATGTTTCTCTACTTGTTATTCTATTTGAAACATATATCATATCATGAGGACCTGCCATGGGTGCTGATGCTGTAATAGTAAATTCATCAGCGTATTTTTCTTCAATCAGTTTATGTGTTGCCATTGCAACATACCCACCCTCAGAATATCCCGCTATAAATAATTGTTCGTTATCGTTTATTCCATTTGAACAAAGCCAATTTTTTGTTGCACGAATTTTATCCACAACGGCTTCAGCTACAAATGCGTGTACGTATGGGTGGACAACATCACTAGAAATGCCTAAACCTAAAAGATCAGGGGAAGAGCCGATATAACCAACTGAAGCAACAAACAATGCATCAAAACCCCGCAGCGGTGCAATTGAAGCAACATTTGTTCGTTTTGATTCTGTGCCATGTTGACCAGAATAAATTGGATATTTTTTATTAGAATAATCTTCATCAGGAATATAAATAGCACCGGATGCCTGTCGCGGTTCTCCATCCCAATCAACTGTTTCATAGACAATACTATAAACTTTTACGTCAAAAGTAGGAATTACACCAATATCAATATTATTATCGGCGAGAAAATCATTCAAAAATTTTGCACTAATTGTTCCCATTGGGAGGACAGAAATGACATGGCCGCGGCCATCTTCTGTAGTGGCGCAATCTTCTGTTTTTGTCCCTTCGCAGGCAAAAAAGAAAAGGGAAATCAAAAGAAGGGCATGACGTTGTTTGAAACTTTTTTTCACGGAATTCCTCTGTAATTAATGTTCGAATCGAATGAGTTTAAATGCTTGATGGAGCATAATGCCAGCAATAAATCCACCCACGTGGGCGAACCAAGCCACACCGCCGGTTGTATCCAACCCCAAGGAACCCATTCCGTTTGTTAATTGATTAAAAAACCAGAAACCAAGAACAATACTTGCCGGTACGCGTATCGTTGTAAAAAATATAATAATAAAAACAAAAACATGTACCCGAGCGCGGGGAAATCGAATCATATAAAGTCCCAATACACCCGCAATAGCACCGGATGCGCCCACCATAGGGATTTCAGACCCCGGATTCATTAATAACTGGCAGAGGGATGCGGCTACACCACAAATGATATAAAAAAAGGCAAATTTTACATGTCCAAGTGTACTTTCAACATTGTCGCCAAATAACCATAAAAACCACATATTGCCAAGGATATGGGCTATTCCACCATGAAGAAACATAGAGGTAAACATCGTCAATATTGAAAAATCAGATGGAATCAACCCAAAATTATAAATAAATAAGGCGGCTGATTCTGGGTCAGAAAATTCAACAGAAAATTGAAATGCAAAAATAAAAATATTTACAGCAATAATGCCATAGGTTACATAGGGGATTAAAATACGGGGGTTGTCATCTTTATATGGAAAAAACATTAATAAACTTTGAATTCAATTTTTTTATTTATTTTATTTCCCGCTCTATCCCGGATGGACAATTGAAGGGTATGGGTACCCAGGGCGAGAGGTCGATCAAGTTGGTATGAAATTATTTTGGATTTGGGCTGATATGCATAAATCAATGGCTTCTGATCGAGTATTAAATCAAAAGAGGATTCTGCCGGTTCAAACCCGGATAGTGCATCATCAATTTTGAATTCAAAATTGTTTAATTCAAGAGATGGATATTTGCCATGGTCCCCTGGATGCATAGATTGTATCATTGGCGGCATTTTATCTTCTATAATTGCAATGGCGTCAAGGTGTTTGACTTCCCCCGTCAGTACCCGTCGTTCCGAATTGTTTTCTGTTGGGACAAATTGCCACCCTTCTTTTTGGTCATAATAATACAAGTTAATATTTTTTCTGTCCTTCAATTTTACTGGATACCGCAGTCCAACGCTGACGGGTTTCATTAAAGGACGTTCAAAGGGTTGAAGTTGGTAAACGCGGGATAAAAGGGAACCCTTTTTGACAGGTGCATATTTATGCACAGCTTCAATCCACATAAGCGTTGGGCTTGTTACAGAAGATTTTTTTGTTCGGATTGAACAAAAACCATCCTTAGAAACGACCGTGACAGATGTGCCTGGCAAGGCCACTGTATAAGGAAAATCAAAACGAACCTGACGTTCAATGGACCCTTTCAAGATTGCTTCAATCTGATCTACATTTTCAAACCATAGAGGTGGGACGGGTGCGGTCAAATAAACCGAAGGTTGAATCTGATTCAAAGGGATTGTTTCATACTGATATTCTCCCTTTAGTCTTAAAGATACCTCTGCATTCACAGCTTGTTTCGGTTGAATCTGGATATAAACACCAGCGTCTGTATGGGAAATATCCAAGTCCACGTTTACACTTAAATGGTCTCCAGTATTCTTTTTGTTGATCCAATGAATTGGCAGAGATCGTGTTCCCAATCTGTTTTGGGCAATAAACTGGATTACTTTTCGTTTTATTTGTTTTTTAGGGATAGTGATGAGGTGGCCGGTTTCAACTTTCTCAGAAGATAAAATAGTTAATTTTTCATCTGCAAACCCATAAGGTGTAAAAGAATAGGCAACAACCGATTGAATGGGAATTGTAATACTTTTGGGCTGAATTAAGAAAGTGGCTTCTTCATTGGATTCTCTAATTTTTTCAATGATTACTTCAAAAGGTGCCATATTAAAAACAGTCCCGTGAATCACCCGAGTATTTTCAAGTACGTCCATCACAAGGATTTTTACTGTATGATATCCCGGTGTAAGATTGAGAATTCCATTGGTAGAATCTGCATGGATGGGAATAATGGGATCGGAGTCATTTTTATACAGTTTAATGAAGTTTCCCAGATTCAATCGTGCATTGCGGTAATCTCTGATAAAGTTTGCCGTTGGCAGCCAATTGTAATCCAAGCGATCAAATTGAAGGGTGTGATGTAATTTTTTATCAATATAGATTTCAATTCGATGAGGCTGATAAATATTGTTGGCCCCTTGTCGTTTGTCAAAAGCCTTAATAGACAAGCCGAGTTTTCCGGAAATATTGACGGTATCGGGGAAGTGATATTCTCCTTTTTTATCTCTAAATAATGGAAAATTCTGCGGCAATTGATTTCCATTCACCCAACTTTCTTTAGTTAAAGGTGTAAATGCCAGTTCTTCAACAACAGGCGCCAAACGGTCTGCCTGATTTAATCCGTGGACCAATGGATTGAGTGGCTGTCCATGTTCATTCCTGATTTCAAAATGGAGGTGTGGACCGAATGAAAATCCCGTATTACCGGAATAGGCGATTACATCACCTTTGGCAAAACGAAATTCCTCTGATGACAAATAGAAATTGGTAAAATAGGATTGCTGTGCTTTCTGTTCAGCTTTTAGGCGGTCTTCCAATCGCGGGGGAAATTTACTTAAATGAGCATAAACGGCTGTTTGTCCATCATCAAGGGTAAAGTAAATGGCGCGACCAAAACCGGAGAAGTTCGTTACGATTCGAGAAATAAACCCATCACCCACAGCATATACAGGGTGTCCCGTTGTTCCTTTCGTTTTAATATCCAGCCCCAAGTGATATCCTGTGGTTCTGAATTCACCAAAGTTGGAGGACAAATGTTTACCCGTATTTGTTGGCCAAGTATAGTCCTGAGCAGGAAGAATGGTTAAGATAAGCGATAGAGTTATTATAAGTCGCATCGGATAAATTACTGATAAAAATGCCCACCTTCCCAATGTGATTGATTAAAGAAAATAGAGTGGTAATCCTTTATATGTGGTGAAAATCACATTCAGAAATATTCATTGGCTTTCTGTCAAAAAACGCCTTTAAATTGACGGAAGTACTATAATTAAATATGGGGTAAACCATGAATATCAGAAAAAATATTATTATTTTGTTAGTAGGGCTAATGCCTTTGAGTTCGGTATATGCATTTGTTGGATTTGGATTGCACTTAGGTCAGAATCAATTAGCCATCTCAGATTTCTCGAAAAGTATGGCTACGACCTCCTTCACACGCGGTGGATTTGATAATACATTTGCAGTTGGAGGTTATTTTTATATTGATGCTATTCCATTTATTGATTTAGATGTAGAATTTCAAGCATCAGCGAAAGATTATAAACTGGCATTCAGTGAATCGGTTTCAGGGCAAGGCATTGATAGTGATTTTGGCTGGGCAAGTGCCACGACTTACTTAACGGCAAGGAAAAAACTCATTGGGTTGGGCATCCCTTTGCTGGCCAATGCAAAACTTCATTATGGTGTCGGGTATAATAAACATGTAATCACCCCAATGGCTGATCTTGATATGGTAGAAGGGCTACTCACCAGTGCTTCCGGATCTCTGGAGGACGGCCTTAAAAAATATTTAGAAGATAACACAAAGGATGTATCTGGATTTCATCTTCAAGCAGGCTTAAAAGCCAAATTGCTTATGGGCGAAGTAGACTTCATTTACCGCTACGTAATGGCAAAAGATTTGGTGCCGGATTCGAAAGGATTCAGTAGTTTGAATTTGCGTCTTGGACTTACCTTTTAACCTGATTAATTCATTAACCGCAAAGCACACGAAAATTCGCTAAGAGAAAAAAGAAAATATTTTTAATCTTTTCTCTCTTTCTATCATCATCCTTTCGCGTTCCTTCGCGTACTTGGTGGCGAAGCCTTTTTTGTTTACAATGGTTTAGCTAAAACCACCGTTTGAATATCTTCCCAGATTCGTCCCGACGAACCATTTCGAGCCTCAAATTTTAGAATATAAATCCCAATTCGAGCCGGCTTCCCGTTAGAGCGGAGACCATTCCAGTATAAGAGCCCTTCTTGAGATGAGGCTCTATTCCAATAAGGAGTTGAAATTTTCCGCCCCGTTGCATCAAAAATATTAATGGTAATGGCGGCTTGTTCAAAAGGGAGTTGATAGCGAATGTTGAGTACATCGTCCATGCCATCGCCATCAGGAGAAAATGAGTTGGGGGCAAGGTCAATCCATCCAGATTCAGCCAGCGATTCATAAAAAATGCTATTCTGTTTTCCCGGTGTCATGGCATTCGCATCTACGGTGAGGGCCCAGCGGGAGGAATCATTTGAGATATAATCGGGTCGGAATTTTTCGGTAGATCGTCCTGCCAAAATAGGCCAATTATCAGAATAAACAAGTGAATCAATCACTTGCCCGGTCATATCATAAATGAATATGCCATCGGATGAATTATTCAGAGTTGGCCAATTTTCATTCATAGGAATAACGAATTTGTTCATTTCTACATATTCATAAATAATGGAATCCTGAGCCAATACCAGATATTGATTTTGACTGACCAAAATATCAGGAATAGGCTTTAGCACTTTTGATCGATCCGAAATTGTCCAGTCGCCCAGATCCAATGATTGGGGGAAATAAATTTCCATAAATTCAGTTTGATCTATGTTTGGTTCGGATAAAAACTCATTCAATAATACGGTGCCGAAAGGATAGCTCACTTTCACCGTATCATGGGCCCAATCATTACGGCTGTTTTCATCTCCATCGATATCCAGTTGAATCTCCAAGGGGTGAATCCCCGATGTTATCCCCGGGATGTCTATTTGCACCAAAGATGTATCTCGCGATTGGATGGTTGAGAAGTTCCCGGATGTTAGTTCAACGCTATTTTCTAAAATGGAAATTTTACCGACAAATGGAAGTACACCGGAATTCCTAATCCCAATTTCCATTTGAAAAGGTGTGTTAGGAGAAGGATATAGTGGAGAGTGGAAAATGGAATTCTGTAAAACATTCCCATCAATATTTTGCCACATGGTGACGTTAGGATAGCCCGGAGTCATGGCTATAGAATCCGGTGTTTGTGTCCAATGGTTGGCTGTGTTGGAAAGAAACGCTGGGCGTTGTTTTTCTGTGGAGACTTCGGACGAAACAGGCCAGGTATCACTATCATAAACAAGACTGTCAATAATATGGCCGGTCATATCATAGATGAAAATACCATCACCATTATTGTTCAGCGCCGGGAAAGATGTTGGCACAATAAAATGCATTTCAGGGTTAGCAAGAGAAACGATATTCGAATCAGCAGCAATGACGATATAATCTTTTTCTGAAACAGTAAACTCAGGAAGGAGTCGCCCCACTTTACTATTATCACTAATTGACCACCCGAAAAAAGATAGAGCAGTATCTGTCACCAATTCAAAAAACTCGGACTGATCATTATTGGGTCGTGCCATGAATTCGTTAATATGTATAGTATTCCAATCGTATTGAACCGCCAGTTCAATTTGCCCGGTATTATTGTTGATATTTTGATCGCCTGTTACCAACAGCTCAACGGATAATGTATGGTATCCCGATTGGGGAAATGGCCCCAGATCTAAATTGAATATGGCCGTATCCAGCTCAGATATACTTCCAACATCGGCATTCGTTAATGTATTCCCCAATTCCGAAACCACAATTTCTCCCGTGATGGTATGGATGCCATCATTCATAATACTAGCGGAAAGTACTGTAAAATCTGATTTTGAAAGGTTGCTTTTGGAGAGACGCAAGGAGTTGGCCAGCAGATGACCATCTATATTATAAGGGGAAACACTATTGATTTTTCCTGGTGTACCTAAAGAATCACGGCTCATTTTCCAATTAGAGTGTGTATTGGGTAAATGATTTCGCACGCGTTCGATAGAATATCCCGGTGTAACAATATCGTTCCACCCCAAACTATCGGCAACATTTCCCGAAGGATCAACCAAGTAGAGCGAGTCACTACCCGAGAGTCCATTCCCAATGGATTTGTCATCTACTTTCATCACAACGGTATTGGCAGGGATGGTATAAATCCCGGCGCCGATAGGAAAGTCTCCTTCCATAATGAGACCAAATCCATCTGGTGGAATTTTGCGCCCATTGCTGGAATCTTCGATGGTATCTGTAGAAAATTTATCCCGGAGGAGCCAACCGGTGAGATCCACCGTGTCCGCCGTTGGATTATATAGCTCAACATATTCGTTTGGCGAATCGCTTCCCTCTAAATTATACATGACTTCAGTTATAATTACCTGTCCGCTGATATATGAAACCCATAGAAAAATTGTGCTATATCTGATAAAAACAGTCAGCATATGAGAAAGTAATGTAAAGGTCTTGTATTAAGTTAATAAAATTATGTAATATACTTACGAGTAACTTACGAGGATTAAAGATTAACGCAAAGATGCACCTATCCGAACTTCCATTAAGGAAGCAGGCGGGAAGATGCAAAGAAATTCATGAAAAAAGAAAATTCAATCATGTCCTTATCGGCTGAATAATCAAATGGATTTATCATTTAAACAGCAAAAGTTTTTGAGCTTTGTTCAACGTTATACCGTTGAATATGGCCAAGCCCCTTCCTATGAAGAAATCATGGATGGCATGGGGTTTGCATCCTTGGGGACGGTTCACTGGTATGTCAATGCCCTGACTCACAACGGCCATCTCGATCGTTCCAAAGGACCTAACGGCAAGCGGGCTTTAGCCCTTACTCATGAGGAGTCCGCCACACCGGCCCGCCTGCCATTGTTGGGTTTAATTGCTGCAGGGGAGCCCATTGAAGCATTGGAAAATGCAGAATCAATTTCTGTGCCGCCACCTTTTATTCACCCGGATAATTTTGTACTTCAGGTCAAAGGTGATTCTATGGTGGGAGATCACATTGAAGATGGCGATTATATTATTGTACGGAAATCTGCGGAAGCAAATCCGGGGCAGATTGTTGTTGCTCTCATTAATGGCGAGGCCACACTCAAACGTTATCAACCCACCAATGGTCACGTGGAACTTCATCCCCGTAATCCGGATTATCCTGTGATTATGGTCCATAAAACAGATCATTTCAAAATCAACGGCGTGCTTCTCTATTCCTTCCGGGAATATTGACGTGTGTATCCCACTGTATTTCACCTTCGTCTAAGAGATTTTGAACTGCAGGCCGAGCGTCGCCTGGATGCATCCCTACGCACGCGCCCCATTGCCATTATTTCTTCTCATCATCAAAATGGGACAGTGGTGTCTGTGTCTAAAGAAGCAGAAGCAGAAGGTTTATGTCGAGGGATGAAGGTTTCTCTGGCTCGGCGGATGAGCCATGGCGCCCAGCTTTTGCCCTATAACCCATCGCTTTACGGACGTCTGAATCAATATATTTATTCCGCAGTACAACGGTTTGCTCCCGTCGTAGAACCATCTGGCTATGGGAAGTTTTATTTGGATATGACCGGTATGGAACGCATCTATAAAAGTCATGAGCAAACGGGATCAAACATATCAAAATTGGTTCAAGACCGGGTTGGGCTTAATCCAGTTTTAGGTATCAGTCAAAATAAACTGGTGAGCCGTATTTCCACATCGGTTATTCCCGATACAATTCATCGTATCATGGCTGGGAATGAGACTCAATTTTTATCCCCATTGGGCACGTCAGTCATTCCTACTGTTCACGAACCCACTGTTTGGAAACTGATCAAGTTTTTGATTCTGAACCAAGTGAGACAAATTCAATCACTTGTGAATTCAGCAACCGATGCCCGGCGATTGTTTGGGCGGTATGCATTACCTCTTTCCCGGGAAGTACACGGGCAGGATTTATCCGTGGTGCGTCCCCCAGCCATGAAAGATCATATCGCGGAGCAGACCGTTTTGGCAGAAGATACGAATGACACAACTATATTGTGGTCAGAAGTAAAACGATTATCAGAGCAGGTGGCATTTAAGCTCAGGCAGCGATCCCAGATTTCAAAAAAAGTTCGGGTAGAAATCCATTACACAGATGGGTTTAAATATGAAATTCATGGACAATATTTAAACAATAATGATGCTACTATTTTGACTGAAACATGGCGACTGTTTCAAAAAGCCAATACGCGTCGAAACCGTATCAGAACTATTTTGATAGACCTATCTGGTTTTATGCAGGTGGCCAAACAAATGGAATTGTTTGAAAAAGATACAGAACAAGATCACATTTCATCTGCTATGGATATTCTTAGGAAGAAGTACAATATGGAAAGTCCTCAATGAACCATGTTTACGCATTTGAATGTCCATTCCCATTATTCCCGAATGTCCGGAACCGCTTCTCAACCAGCGATTCTGACTGCGGCACGCAACCAAGGGATGAACCATTTGGCTTTGACAGAGACCAATGGCTTGTGGGGTTTTATTCGTTTTGTCCAGCACGCTCGCGCTGCTGAGATAGAGCCCATTGCCGGCGTCAACCTGATTACCAATCAGGGCGAAGCTATTTTACTGGCAGAAAATCAGAGTGGTTATGAAAACATCTGCCGCGCCACTTCGGCTGTTCACGATAACCCGTCTCAATCTATAGCGGATGTTTTAGAAAAATATTCCGAGGGGTTATTTGTATTGTCTCATGGGGAATCGACCCTTTCTTCTCTGAGCAAAATCATTCCAAACAGCCATTTATTTGTGGAATTGTGCCCCGGCGTAACAGAACGGTTTGCACAAAAATTATCTCAAAAATTTAAATTAGAAATTGTGGCCACGGGGGATGTGTACTTTATCCAAAAAGAAGATGTGTCTGCTCACCGCATATTACGTGCCATCGATTTAAACACAACACTGTCCCAACTTCCGGAAGATACGTGCAAGTCTGATAAACATTGGTTTTGTTCAGAGAAAGATATGGTACGACGATTTCCCAACAGTCTGGAAGCCATCAATAATAGCACCTATTTGGCTGAGCGTTGCAAACGGGACTGGTCATTTGTGAATACAATTTTCCCTTATTTATCCTTAAAAGATACCCGTCGGTCCAACCGAATATTGAAAGAAAAAGTAGACGCAGGGGCACAAAAACGTTACAAAAAAGTCACGACCGAGATTCGAAAACGAATTGACCATGAATTGGCTTTAATTACAACCAAGGGGTTTGCCCCATATTTTTTGGTTGTAGAAGATATTGTGAAGCAAACGCATGCCACCATCGGCCGTGGTTCTGGCGCCGCATCTATTGTGAGTTATTGTTTATTGATTACCCAGGTGGACCCCATTAAATACAACCTTCAGTTTGAACGTTTTATCCACCCCGAACGAAGTAATATGCCGGATATTGATGTGGATTTTCCATGGGATGAACGAGATGATATCTTGGATTATGTGTTTAAAAAATATGGAAACGAACGTACGGGAATGGTCTGCAGCCAGGTCTTTATGAAACCACGATCTGCAATTCGTGAAGTGGCAAAAGTGTATGGGTTGTCCAATGAAGAAATTAATACAATTACCAAACGGATTGGTTGGGTTGCATCCCGGAGGGATTTACTGAACTGGGTAAAAACCGACGCCCGGTTTGAAAATATAGAACTGGACGAAACGTTAGAAATGATCCTGCGGGAAAGTGAAAAAGTAGTGGGTGCTTTTCGTCACCCATCTGTCCATCCCGGTGGCGTGGTGATTGTTCCTGATGAAATCCGAAAATATGTACCGGTACTCACCGCACCCAAAGGTGTGCAAATTGTGGAATGGGAAAAAGATCAAGTAGAAGATTCAGGTCTTTTGAAAATTGATATTCTGGGCAATCGCAGCTTGGCGGTGGTGCGGGATACGATTAAACAAATCAATTTGAATTATGGTGAAGCGGAAACAAAAAACCAACATTTAGATTATCATAAAATTCAACCAATTGGAGATGAAAAAACGGCTGAACTGATGAAAGGTGGAAAAACCATGGGTGTATTCTATATTGAAAGCCCCGCCACGCGACAGCTCTTAGCCAAAGCCGGTGTAGTGGATTTTGAACATGTGGTGATTTATTCATCTATTATTCGACCAGCGGCGAACCGTTTTACTCATATGATGCTGGAGCGAATCCACGGAAAACCATGGAAAGTCAAACATCCGGATTTAGATTTTTTAAAAGAGAGTTATGGTATTATGGTATATGAAGAACAGGTGTCTTTGGCGGCGAAGGTCATGGCGGGAATGGGGTATGCAGAGGCAGAATCTTTGCGCAAAACCATGAGTCGGGATTCTATGCAGTATTTGATCAAAAATTGGGAAAAGAAGTTTTTTCAAGGCGCAAAAAAACGGTGTTATGAAGATGGGGTTATTAAGGATGTTTGGGGTATGATTCGTTCTTTTGTGGGGTATTCGTTTTGCAAGCCACATTCCGCATCTTTTGCCATGCTTTCTTTTACATGCGCATATCTCAAAGCCCATTTTCCAGCAGAGTTTTTGGCAGCGGTAATTTCCAATCAAGGTGGTTTTTATTCCCCGTTTGCATATCTCAGTGAGGCACGTCGGTTTGGGATTCAAATCTTGTCCCCAGATGTAAACCGAAGCTGGATGGAGTATCGGGGTCGAGAAAATAAAATTCGCATGGGATTTATGAGTATTCGCAATTTACAGGAAAAAACAATCAAAGAAATATTAGATGAACGAAAAGTGGGTTATTTTACATCACTTGATGATTTTTTTATGCGTGTTAATCCCAATCTATCGGATGTTATGGCCCTGACAAATGCAGGGTGTTTTGCTGCATTGGCGCCGGAATTATCTCATCAGGAAATTGCCTATCGCGCCGCATGGTATTGTTTGGGAGAAAATAATGAAAATAATACGGATGCCACCCTGAGTATGGCAAATGGTGACATTGGGCAAAATGCCATGCTTCATCAAGCGCCATATGGTAAGTTAAGCAAAAAAGATCGATGTCAATTAGAAATTGAATCATTTGGATTTCCTATTTCGGAACATCCCTTAGAACCTTATTTCCCAATAATTAATAGTCGCGTGCGCAAGGCGAAAGATTTACACAAATATATTGGTCGGACCATTCACTTAGCCGGTGTGTACATTACGCGGAAGGAAACGGCCACAGTAAAAAATCGAGAAGCCATGGAATTTTTGACATTAGAAGATGAAACAGATATTTACGAATGTGTCCTTTTTCCGGAAGCGTTCCAGAAATATGGCGATCTACTGTTGTGGGAAAACCTGTTTATCCTCAGGGGAAAGGTTGAAGAATCGTTTGGCGTCATTTCCGTTACCATCGAAAAGTTAGGGAGCTTACCCAAAATGTTTCGATTAAATCATTCCGGAAGCGTGCCACCACTATAAAAATAGAAAAACTTTATTTCTGAGAAAAACGGAACATCTGCTTAACTTCAAACTTAAATGACTCAGAATTATACAATTATCCATAATGAATTGAGGAAAATATGAAAGGAATTATATTGGCTGGCGGCAGCGGCACACGGCTATATCCTGTTACAAAAGTGGCCAGCAAACAGCTCATGCCCATCTACGATAAACCCATGGTTTATTATCCACTATCCACTTTAATGCTGGCGGGCATAAAGGAGATTCTGGTTATTTCTACACCGGAAGATACACCGAAATATGAATATCTACTGGGCGATGGATCCCAACTGGGAATGTCCATTTCGTATAAAGTACAGCCCTCGCCAGACGGGTTGGCTCAAGCATTTATATTGGGAGACGAATTTATCGGAGACGATGATGTTTGTCTCATTCTTGGAGACAATGTTTTTTATGGGGGTCAGTTGCCGGAACGTCTCCAAAAAAGTGTTCAAACAGTAGAATCAACACAAAATGCAGTGGTTTTTGGATATTATGTGAACGACCCAGAACGATATGGGGTTGTGGAATTTGATTCGGAGGGACAAGCTGTATCAATCGAGGAAAAACCATCTGCGCCAAAAAGTAATTATGCAGTATCGGGTTTGTACTTCTACCCAAATGATGTGGTCACAGTTGCCAAAGAACAAAAGCCATCTCCCCGAGGTGAATTAGAAATTACCGATGTAAATAAAACATACTTGGATCAAGATCGGCTAAAAGTAGAACAAATGGGTCGGGGGTATGCTTGGCTGGACACAGGCACCCACGATTCTTTGTTGGAAGCCGCCCAATTTGTCCAAACATTGGAAAAGCGCCAGGGAATGAAAATATCTTGTATTGAAGAAATAGCATTTAGAATGGGCTATATAGATAAAACTCAATTGATATCTTTGGGGAATGAAATGGCCAATAACGAATATGGCCAATATTTATTGAAAATTTCAAAAACAGAATAGACGAATTAAATTTTTAATTAAAGACCAAAACCCGCAGTGCAGACATTCCTGTCTGCACAAAACAAAGTGCGACCACGATTCCGATTAATGTGACTCTAAAAAAGATTCAAGTCGACGTTGAATATCTCTTCTTGTCTCCCGAAAACTATCTAATTGACTGTCCTTATAATTCCAACCGCGAAAAGGATCATCGATACTCCAGTGAATTCGTTCTACTTCACCAGGAAAAGTGGGGCATGCTTGGTTGGCGCTATCACAAACTGTAATGGCAATATCGATGCCAGTATCGAGATAATCATCCACATAATCTGATGTATGATGTGATATATCGATCCCCACTTCTTCCATAATGGCAATACTCATGGGATGCACCCGACTGGGATGTGACCCGGCGCTGAACACATCAAATTGATCAGGAGCCATATCTTGGAGTAACCCATGGGCAATTTGGGATCGGCATGAATTTCCGGTACATATAAAGAGGACTTTTTTCTTGTTTGGCATGGGAAAAGTTAGAATCTAAAAATATTGAATGGAATTCCTGTTTTGTAGTGTTATGATATCCTAAATTTTCCCCTATGTCTATTGAGCAGAACGAACCGTTATTCACCAATCCGCTTGAAGCCGTTCGCGGTTTAACGATCAATGATTTAAACAAATACCTACCAGCCGTTCAAAAAGTTGAAGATATTTCAATGACATCTGATCAAATTAAGGATGGCGTATTTTTAGGGTTATGTCTTGATGGGCTTAAAAAGATTCCAGATAGTTCCATTGATCTAATTATTGCAGATCCGCCCGAATCGCCATGGCGGAGTATAAACCAACGTGGAAATCCAATGACGATTCAGGAATATTTTCAATGGAATGAAAACTGGTTAAAAGAGAGTGCGCGCATATTAAAGCCCACTGGGGCGATTTACCTAATTTCCGGTTGGCGTTATTCAGGAATGTATCATTCGCTCTTAAATACGGAATTTCAGATTCAAACTCGAATCACCTGGCGAAATACGACGTCAAAAGATCAACCCAAACCCAATACTTGGATCAATCGGATTTCTGATATTTGGTATGCCACCAAATCAAATGAATTTATGTTCAATCAGGAAGCAGTGACCGAAGGCAGCAATCCATTGAATCCCGAGAGTACAATTGAAATGGGTGTGACTAATTTATGGAGTGATATTATGGATATCCAGGTTGGGTCCACGGTTAAAATGGAGGGGGACAAACCGGAGCAATTGATTCAGCGAATATTAACCGCATCCAGTTTTAAGCTAAATTGGGTGGTAGATCCCTTTACACGGAGTGGTGGTGTAGGTGTAATCGCCAAAAAAATGGGGCGAAGGTTTATTGGTTTTGAATCAGATCAAGATCAATTATTAATGGCAATGAAACGAATAGATAAAGAGTAAAACAATGAGTGTTTTTGAACAAATCCAAAGTGATATGTATGTCGCAATGAAGGCCGGCGAAAAAGAAAAAGCAAGTGCACTTCGTACCACTTTGGCCAAATTAAAAGATAAACGTATTGAAAAACGAGAAGACCTTTCTGAACCAGAAGAAATCAAGGTTCTTCAGACATTGGTAAAACAAAGAAAAGAATCAGTTGAAATGTTTGAAAAAGGTGGACGCGAAGAATTGGCATCAGCTGAAAAAGTCGAGATTGAAATTATCAACAAATATTTACCACAAATGATGCCAGACGACAAGATTAGAGCTATTGTTAAAGAAGTGGTAGAAGAAGTCGGAGCAACCTCTATGGCAGATATGGGTAAAATTATGCCGGAAGTCATGAAACAGGGAAAAGGATTGATTGATGGAAAAACCGCCCAGCAGTTTGTACGAGAGATCTTAGGTTAATGGGATTAAATATTTTTGTAAGAATAATTTATAATTTGTCAAAACCATGGACAACATTTACTGACGGCAAAAGGGGCCGGGCTTCTTAACCGATCCCTTTAAACGATTAAAGTGATAGACGCATTAGTTATATTTTTTACCATGGCCATGGGCTTGATTGGGTTTCGACGCGGATTAGTGGAAGAAATGGGACGTTTGCTCGGGCTCATTTTAGCTTCTATCTTTGCACTGCGTTACTATGTTGGATTGGGTTCTTTTCTTATGGAATGGGTTCCTATTGATATATGGCTACTGTTTGTATTAAGCTATATAATCATTTTTTCTGCGGTGCTATTAGTTGCCAGAATGCTTACAAAATTGATTCATTTTTTATTTTTATCGAAAAGTACAAAATGGGCAAATAGGGTTATGGGTACTGTCTTTGGATTAATAAAAGGATTATTGGTTGTGATGATATTTTTTTGGATGGTAGAGCTTTTTCCCGACCGTGAATCCACAAATATTATCATGAGCGAATCCAGAATGGTTCAGCGATTAATTCATGTGCGAAAATCAATTATTTCAACATTTAATTGGCGTGACCCAGTAGAATTAGGTGAAAAAACGATTCGAGAGTTTTTAAATAAGATGGAAGAGAACCGTGGCTAGAATTCCCCAAGAGACCATCGATCGTATTCATGATTCAGCTGACATTCTGGATGTGGTATCCCGACACGTTGATTTAAAAAAACGTGGACGGAATTTCTTTGGATTATGTCCATTCCATAATGAGAAAACGCCTTCATTTAGCGTGGCGCCGGATAAGGGTATTTATCATTGTTTTGGATGTGGAAATGGTGGAAATGCCGTCAACTTTATCATGGAATTTGAAAAAATAAGTTTTGTGGAAGCACTTCAAGAGTTAGGGGACCAGTTTGGCATTCCCGTTGAGTTTTCTGGGAACGATGATTCCAAAGAGTTTTTTACCCACTTATATGATATTCATCAATTGGCCACAAACTTATATCATGATGCACTTTTTTCAAATCGAGGTGAAGATGCAAAAAAATATTTATTGGATCGTGGGTTAAGTGAAGAATCATTAAAATTATTTAAGGTGGGCTTAGCCCCCGCAGGTTCATCTTATTTATGGAATGCGGTAAAAGGAAAGAATTATAGTCAGGAAGTATTAGAGAAGTCTGGATTGTTTGGTTTTTCTAACAATGATGTTTACGATCGATTTCGTTCTCGGATTATGTTCCCAATATCCAATGCATCTGGGAAAATAATTGCTTTTGGCGGTCGTGTATTTGGAACAGATGATCCCGCAAAATATATGAATTCTCCAGAAACACCCCTTTACAGAAAAAGTGAAGTATTTTATGGACTAAATCTTACGCGAGACGATATTCGAAAAAGTGAATCAGCTATTTTAGTCGAAGGATATACAGACTTAATTCAACTTTATCAGGCCGGAATCAAAAATGCTGTGGCAGTCTCCGGTACGGCATTCACAGAGACACATGTTCAGCAAATCCGTCGATTTTCCTCAACGGTATATTTGGCGTACGATGGTGATTCTGCTGGGATAAAGGCCGCATTGCGGGCAGGGTATGTATTGTTAAAGGGCGACGTTGAACCCTATGTAATTGAGATTCCGGATGGAATGGATCCTGACGATTGGATTCAGAAGGATGGTGGAAAAGAATTCAAATCGATTGGAATAAAAAAAGCATCCGGATTGTTAAGATTCCATTTAAAGACCGCCGGATTTAAAGATCTATCTTCCTCAAACCGTTCAAATTTAATTAAAGAAATTTTAACAGAAGCGGCAGGAATTTCCGACCCAATTGTTCGCCAAGGTTTTATTAAAACGTTGGCACAAGTGAGCGGCGTAGAAGAGAATCAAATGGTGCATATGTTTTCTCAGCAACTCAGGAAAAAACGCCCAAATTCAAAATCAAAAGAATCCTCCAAAAAACCACAATTATTTACCACAATCAACGCCAAAGCTGAATTGGGAATTATCAAAGTGTTGGCAGGGAATAATACCAAAGCGAAGGAGATCATTAAAGAAAAGTTGGATTTGGATCGGTTCGATAATGAACAATTGAAGAAATTGGCCCAATTATTAATAGACAAAACCCATGTGAACCCAGCAGAAATTATCACTTTTTATGATTCTGCTGAAGATCGGGATATGATCACCCGAATTCTCATGGAAGAAGATGAAACAACCGAACCGCTTCAAATGGCAGAGGAATGCTTAAAAACCTTATCTAAAGTATCTGTTAAAGAAAAGATTCGCGAACTCAGAATAAAGATTCGCGAAAAAGAATCCGATGGTGAAGATACATTAGAACTCATGAAAGAAGTTGTAAAACTGCAAAAGGAAATCAATGGTTAGGTTATTTATATTTATTTTTTTGAGCACCTTTATAAGTTCTCAGGAAATTGATTGGAATGAAAAACCCACCCCAATTACAGCGTTGCATATTTTTTGTGATACAGAGGGGATTCCCATTTATGTAGATGGCATTCAAGTGGGTGCCTCACCGGTAAAATCTCCTATACAAGTGGCGCCGGGTTGGCATCAAGTGAGCTATTTCCCTCCGGAACTATCGGCAAATACAAGTTCAATCTCCCAAAATAGAAAAATGCGAGATATGATAAAGTTGGCTCGGCAAGATGTGTTGGTCGAAGAAGGAAAAACAATTCGAGTGGTGTTGAGTTATCGTTCGATTGAAGCAGCGGCCATGGAATATGAGACAAAACTATCCAGCAGCCGATGGGTAGGATTGGGGATGGTATTTACCGTATTTAGTCTCATTGCTTGGGGATTGATGTAAATGAAACGGTTCATGATAATAATGATGGTTTGTGCTGGATTTAGTCAACCGGATTCAACTGTAAAGATTTTTTCTACTGATCTCATGCGAACCAATATTCTTACGGGGGAACCCAAAGAGTCTGTGAAAAAAAACGAAGCCCATTTTCGGGCCGTATATTATCCATCGGGAGAATTGAAAAGTGTAGAATTTTTCCCTGCTAACTGGGATAAAGGGCGGAGAAAAAAAGTAAAATCACCCAATAAGTTGAGATTGTATTACCAAAAGTGGAATCCCAAAAAACAGGAACTTTTAGAAGGAATTACCAAAAAAAGCGCAAGGGGGGAATCCCATTATCGTGCGACTTTAGATGGAAAAGGCTTGGTACAGGATGTGGATTACTTCAACCGCTACGGAAAGATATTGTGGACCTATCATATGCGTTGGAACGATGAAGGAAAATCGACAGAGTATGATATAGAATTTTATTCAAAGCGCAATTTATCAGAACTGAATCAAGAATTGTTTGCCCCGGATTTAAGTACAATTCGCCCAGGATGGATGGCAAGGTATCAATTAAACAATCAAGGGGTAACGCAGGGCGTAAAAGTATTCGACCAGTATGAAAATTTGTATTATTTTTATCAGTTCAACTATGGCGAAAATGGACTCAGGTCTAAATATTATCGGGCAGATTCAGTATTGGTTGGCAGCCATACGGTGCGATTTGATAGTGATAAGAAGCCGGTACGGTTAACCTATTATAATGAAAATGGGATCATGAAAAATGCCATTGCATATGAATATCCAAAAGATGCTGAAAAAATCATATCTCAGATGAATAATAAAGGGCAAGTCATTGAGCGACGAATTATTCCGAAAAAGGAAAAATAATAAGATTTTTCCACATAACAGGTTTTGTTAAAGGATTTATAAAATGAAAATTTTAGTAACAGGCGGCGCCGGATATATCGGATCTCATGTGGTATTGGCCTTGTGTGAGGATGGGTACAATGTGGTGGTGTTAGACGACCTTTCGTCAGGGAATAGAGACGCGGTGGATGACCGTGCCGTATTTATTCAAGGATCAACCTTAAACAATGATGATGTAGTAACTGCATTAAATGGGGTGGATGCGGTAATTCATTTAGCCGCATTCAAGGCAGCGGGAGAATCCATGACAGACCCGGGTAAGTATTCCCACAATAATATTACAGGCACAATTTCTTTACTCAACGCAATGATAACGAATGGCGTGAATCAATTCATTTTTTCTTCTACGGCAGCGGTGTACGGTTATCCAAAATATTTACCTATAGATGAAAATCATCCCGTTGAACCGATTAATTATTATGGATTTACCAAGCTTGAAATTGAACGAATATTAAAATGGTATGGCGATTTGAAAGGGTTGAAATATGCGGCATTGCGATATTTTAATGCAGCTGGATATGATCCCCAAGGCAGGATTCAATTCTTAGAAAATAATCCGGCGAATTTAATTCCCATTGTGATGGAAGTCGCATCGGGAAGGCGAGAGAATATGAATGTTTTTGGCAATGATTATGACACCACCGATGGTACCGGCGTCCGGGATTATATTCATGTAACCGATTTGGCAACGGCCCATGTGAAGGCCATTGAGTATTTAAATGACAATAAATCCATTATACTGAATTTGGCCACGGGAGAAAGCCATTCTGTTTTGGATGTCATCAATAAGACAAAAGAAATATCTGGGAAAGAGATTCCCTATAATATTGTGGAACGTCGTCCCGGTGATCCGGCAGAATTGTATGCCGGAACAACATTGGCCTTTGATCAATTGAACTGGAGAGTAAAACATTCCGATTTGAACGCACTGATCAAAACGACCTGGCAAGTTTATAAATAAATGAAAGACAATCCATTTATAGGGCTCGCCGGTAATATCGGTGTAGGCAAAACAACATTTACAAAAAAAATGGCAGACGTTTTTGGCTGGTCTCCTTTTTATGAATCTGTGGCTGATAATCCATATCTCAGTGACTTTTATGGTGATATGAAGCGCTGGAGTTTCAATCTTCAGATTTATTTTCTACATCACCGGTTTAAAGCGCAGAAAGAAATATTTGAATTAAGCGGTGGTGTGGTTCAAGATCGCACCATTTATGAAGATGTAGAAATATTCGCCAGAAATCTTTACGAAATGGGCCGAATGGACGATCGTGATTGGGAAAATTATCAAAACCTATTCAGCATTATGACGGATTATTTACGTAAGCCGGATTTGATCATTTACCTAAAAGCGTCTACCGATACACTTCAGACACGCATCCATTCTCGTGGTAGAGATTATGAAAATTCAATCGACCCCGAATATTTACACCAATTGAATGTAGCTTATGATCAGTGGACCAACGGATTAAAGGATATTCCAGTCCTGAAGATTGAAACAGATCAATTTAATATTTTTAGAGACACAGACCAATTTGAGTCCATTTTGGATCAGGTTAAAACCCATTTACATTAATTAATAAAAAACCGAATTGAAAAAAGTTAAAGACTTAAAAATAAAACCTTAAATTCCTTGCCCATTTTGGGCCCATAGCTCAACGGTTAGAGCACCGCACTCATAATGCGTAGGTTCCAGGTTCGAATCCCGGTGGGCCCACAATCTCAATAAATACAATAAATCGACGAGAAGCCCTCCTTAATTGGGGGGTTGTTTGTATATATAATGACTTGATTTGACCTGTTTTGATGACTAAAAAGTCGTACACGGGTTAGAATGTTTTATTTGAGTAGTACCAGCTTCTTTATCGCCCGGTAGCTGCCAGATTCCAGGGTATAGAAATAAATGCCTGAAGGAACTTTCCGTCCCTGATCATCCATCGCGTGCCAAGGAATAATGTATTGTCCGGCATCCATATTACGGTTCACCAGTGTAGCTATCTTCTGACCCATCAGGGTATAGATACTCATCTGCACTAATCCTGCTTTTGGAAGGCTATATTGTATTCTTGTGGTAGGGTTAAATGGATTTGGGTAGTTTTGATCTAAACTATATTCATTGGGAATTGTTGTTTCCTCCACCGCCAGTGCTGCATATTTCCCGATAACAAAGATAACTCGTTCATCCATCGAAAAAACAGTATCAATTCCATCCGTAACATCTACACTCCAAGTTATAATACCTCCAACACTTAGAAATTGATCTAAATTGTCGAGTATATCCGAATAAGTAATAATTAATCCCGGGTAAAACAAATCTTTACCGTCATAGTAGTTAATGGTTTCATTATTTATATTGACCATTTTTAGTTCATATTCAAAAAGATATGTTAATTCATCATCTTCTACATCGTTCGAATAAGTCCAATCAAGCACCACCCTTGATGTATCTTTATTGTTGATAGTAATCACTATTTCGGTACTATCAGCTGGGCTGATAATGGTTATTGGAGTGGGCGGATCATTCACTGCATTCACATTGATGGTGACTATAGCCTCGTTGCCGTCAGCTGTCCCATCGTTAACTTTAAAACCAAAGTTCCCATGGCCATCACCATTGCCATCTTTAGCGGATATGTAGATGATCCGGTGGACTGGACCGCTAATTGTTGTTGGAA
>Ga0208521_1000239_pt1 | contig 37675 bp, 32 predicted proteins | sample ETNtaG_24_FD_185754 | JGI IMG/M metagenome (GOLD analysis project Ga0208521, IMG submission 185754) | Marine microbial and viral communities from oxygen minimum zone, Eastern Pacific Ocean - ETNP201306SV47 (SPAdes) (version 2) | ecosystem: Environmental > Aquatic > Marine > Oceanic ... | reverse complement strand
TATTTTTTCAAAAAAACGCCCAATCTCCACGAGATCGTTATCTTCGGGACTCCAAGGGGCAAAATTAGAATCACTCTTCCTAAACGGGCCACCAGTCACTTCAATAAATACCAACCACCTGGTTCTGTACTGGTCTAATAGAACCGGACACTTTAATGAGAGACAATAACCGTCAAACATTAAGGTGTCATTATGGGGCAGAAACGAACATACAAGCAATATACCAAAGAGTATAAAGAAGAAGCGGTTGCGCTGGTTCGAAAGCAAGGTTACTCGGTGCCAGAGGCTGCGAAATCACTGGGGATAGCCAGCAACATGCTGTATCGCTGGAAAGATCATATCGAAACACAACTTGAGGGTAAGACGTTGTCCATGGATGAGCGCAATGAATTGAAGCAGCTGCGTAAAGAAGTGAAGAACTTGCGCATGGAAAAAGAGATTTTAAAAAAAGCCAGTGCCTTCTTCGCGAAAGAAATGAAGTGAAATTTAATTTTATTAAAGACGAGTCGGTGAGGTTTCCAGCGCTTAAGCTATGTGAAGTCATGCAGGTGAGTAGCTCAGCCTATTATGCATGGAGAAAGCGTCCAGGGACTTTGATTAGCGCTGAAACCCTGCATCTGCATCATCGAATGAAGGCGCTATTCAGGCAGAGCCGTGACAGCTTGGGTAGTCGTGAAATGATGAAGAAACTACGCGAGGAAGGGTTTCGGATCGGTCGTTACAAAGTTCGTCATTTGATGGCAAAACTAAATTTAATCGTTAAGCAACGCGTTGCCTACAAGGTAACAACCAGGCGCAACGACAATGATGCCGTTGCGGATAACTTACTGAACCAGAATTTCAACCCAGTTGCTACGAATCAGGTTTGGGCTGGTGACATCACCTATCTGAAAACAGGTGAAGGCTGGATGTATCTGGCTATCGTCATGGATCTATACTCACGTCGTATTGTGGGTTGGGCCATCAGTAAACGCATGACGACCGGTTTGATCTGCCAAGCGATGATTATGGCTTATAACTTGAGGCAACCACCAAGAGGCCTGGTCTTTCATAGTGACCGAGGCTCCCAATATACGAGTAAACGGTACCGGAGACTATTGAAGTCTTACGGAGTACGGTCAAGTATGGGCGATGTCGGTGCGTGTTGGGACAATGCGGTGGTTGAACGCTTTTTCGGAAGTCTTAAGCACGACTGGATATTTAAGATTGCTCAACCAACCCGTGAGCATATGAGAAATGATGTAGCTGCTTACATGAGATATTACAACCTTGTGAGACTGCATTCTGCGAATGGTGATCAGTCACCAATTAACTACGAAAAGTCTCTAAAAAAAGTGTCCGGTTTGAGTTGACCAGTACAATCTCCTAAGCCGGGTAATAGGGATTTTCACAACGTATCGCAGCTGCAAAAGGTGAGTCTCCAATTTCTCTCCGCTTTCTGTCTTCTTCACGCTTCTGGGCTTGTCGCTTTTGTTCTTCCCGGCTTCCAGGAACTCCTTCGACCAACTGTAATAAAGGCTCTGTTCCACTGGCATGTCGAAGACAAGGACATTCGGCATTGCTATATCAACCGCGCTCGCCTCAGCTCAACGGCAAAGTAGAACGATCTCATCGATCAGATCAGGAGGAGTTTTACCAGTTACTGAAGTACAAAAATGACGTTGATTTGGGGGAACGGCTTTATGAGTGGGAACAGTTTTATAACTTTGCAAAACCGTATGGTGCCCATAAGGGGAAAACCCCTCATGAATCTCCCAGAGATAAGTTAGCATGAAAATCAAGTGTCCAGCAGGTGCGTATTTGCTACAATCCCAACGTTATGATTTCATACTAACATGCAGCGAATCTTCGGGCCGGGAGAGTCTTATTCAGTTGAAACCGGTTTTCATTATCTTAGGGAGAAAATTATGAAACGAAGGCAAATTATCAAGATTGGCGCCATGGCGTTGTTAGGGGGCCTGGCAGGCTCCGTGGCGAATGCTGCCGACACCATTACGATCGGCGACATGAACGCCTACACTCGGCTAGCTAACGTAGCCATGCCCTACAAGCAAGGCCTGGATCTCGGTATCAAAGAGATTAACGCCGCCGGCGGCGTACTCGGCAAGCAGCTCAAAGTCGTATCACGCGACACCCAGGGCAAACCCGGTGTGGCGATCAAGATCGCCGAGGAAATGATTTCCAGAGACGGCGCCGTAATGATCATCGGCACAACATTCTCACATATCGGTATCGCGCTGGCCTCTTATGCCAAAAAACACAAAGTCGTCTATCTGGCGTCCGGCCCCTTGGCCGATGCCGTGACTTGGGCAAAAGGAAACGCCTATACCTTCCGCTTGCGCTCCAACGTCTACATGCTGTCCTCGATGCTGGCTGTCGAAGCCGTCAAGAAAGACATCAAGCGCTGGGCGACCATCGCGCCGAATTTCGCTTATGGCAAAGAGGCGGTCGCGGCCTTTAAGAAGATCATGAAAGCAAAGCAGCCCGGTGTCGAATTCGTTGCCGAACAATGGCCTGGTTTGTTCAAGATGGATCCCGGCGCCGAAACGCAGGCGCTTATGAACGCCAAACCGGACGCCATCTTCAACGCCTCCTTCGGCTCCGATCTCGCCAAGTTCGTCCGCGAAGGGCGTTTGCGCGGCCTGTTCAAGGACCGTTTGGTAGTTAGCCTACTGACCGGTGAGCCTGAATATATCGAACCGATGAAAGCCGAAGCACCGGAGGGCTGGCTGGTCACCGGATATCCCTGGTATGACATCGACACGCCGGTTCACAACGCCTTCAAAGCGGCCTACCAGAAGGAGTACAACACCTATCCGCGTCAAAATTCGGTGATCGGCTACACCACGGCCTATACCGTGAAGGCGGCGCTTGAAAAAGCCGGCTCGACTGAGACCGAGAAACTGCGCCAGGCCATGGTGGGACTTAAGGTAAGTACGCCCGTGGGCCCGATCAATTTCCGTGAAATCGACAACCAATCGACGATGGGCATGTATATCGGTTGGACCAAGTTGAAGGACGGCAAGGGCATCATGGTTAATTCTGCCTATCGCGACGGCGGGAAATTCACGCCGACTGACGAGGAAATCAGGAAAATGCGGCCTGCCGACTAAAGTCCCATTTTCTCCGGAGCGCAGCGCATGAGATTGCCGCGCTCCGGATTTTTTGGGCTTGTTTGGAGCCCACACCGTATGATTGCCAATCTCCAACAAGTGCGGCGGTAAAGAATGGGATTCTACGTCGTCCAGTTCCTCACTGGACTTTCAAGCGCCGCGGCGCTGTTTCTGGTGGCCTCCGGTCTGTCGATCATCTTCGGCGTCACCCGGATCGTGAACTTCGCGCACGGTTCGTTCTACATGCTGGGCGCCTTCATCGCCTATTCGATGGTCGGCGTTTTGAACGGCGTGTTTGGCTTCTGGGTGAGCGTTTTGATATCGGCCGTGGCGGTCGGGCTGATCGGAGTCCTGATCGAATTCCTCATCCTGCGGCGTGTTTATCAGGCTCCTGAACTGTTCCAATTGGTGGCGACGTTCGGACCCATCTTGATCATCCAGGATCTGGCGTTAAATTTCTGGGGGCCGGAGGACCTGTTCGGCCCGATGGCACCGGGCCTGGACGGCGCCATCATGGTGCTGGACACGCCCTTGCCCGAATACGACCTCGCTCTGATTGCCCTCAGCTTTCTCGTGCTCGGCGGCCTTTGGCTGCTGTTCAACCGGACGCGCTGGGGAACCCTGGTGCGGGCCGCAACCGAGGACCGGGATATGGTCGGTGCCTTGGGCGTCAATCAGGCCTGGCTTTTCACTGGAACCTTTTTTTTAGGCTCGTTCCTGGCCGGACTGGGAGGGGCGGCGCAACTGCCCAAGGGCGGCGCCACCCTGATCATGGACTTCGAGATCTTGGCACCGATTTTCGTTGTCGTCGTTATCGGCGGCATGGGCAGCATTCTGGGCGCCTTCATGGCCGCCCTGCTGATCTCGGAGCTCAATGCCTTCGGTATTCTGGTTTGGCCCGAAAGCACACTGGTGCTGATGTTCCTGGTCATGGCGGTGGTTCTGATCGTGAGGCCCTGGGGATTGTTCGGCAAACCGGAGGCGCTGGGACAACATGGCCAGGTCGGGCCACCCGATCAACCTTACCGGGCTTTGTCACGCCGGGCGAACATGGTGTTTGCCGCGGGTTTGGCGTTACTGTTGCTGCTGCCGATTTTTTCCGGTGATTTCACGCTCGTCCTGGTGATGGACATGGTGATCCTGTCGCTGTTTGCCGCCAGCATTCACTTTCTTATGGGCCCCGGCGGCATGGTGTCTTTCGGGCACGCGGCCTATTTCGGCGGTGGCGCCTACGCCATCGCGTTGCTCACATCATATTTTGAATCACCGATGGAAATTGCCTTCTTTGTTGGCCCACTGGCTGCCGGGGTCCTGGCGTTGGGCTTCGGTTGGTTCTGCGTTCGGCGCTCGGGCGTCTATCTGGCGATGTTGACATTGGCCTTCGCGCAAGTCACCTGGTCGGTGGTCTTTCAATGGGGTGCGCTGACTGGCGGCGACGACGGCATCATCGGCATTTGGCCCAGCGATTGGGCCGGCGGCAAAGTAGCGTACTATTACCTGACCCTGTTTTTCGGCCTGGGCGGGATCGTGCTGCTCAGGCGCACACTGTTTACGCCCTTCGGTTACGCCATGCGGGCGTGCCGGGATTCTGCTTTGCGCAGCGCCTCGATCGGTATTGACGTTACCCGCCAGCAATGGCTGGCATTCGCTTTTTCCGGCGCCCTCGCCGGCCTCGCCGGAGCGCTGTTCGTCTACGCCAAGGGCAGCGTCTTTCCCGACGAGATGTCACTGGCGCGCTCGTTCGACGGCTTGATCATGGTCTTGCTGGGCGGCGTCAAAACATTGACCGGGCCGGTTGCCGGCGCTTCGGTCTTCACCTGGCTCGATGACGTAATATCGCGGCTGGACTATTGGCGGCTGATTCTGGGCAGCCTTATCATCCTGATCGTACTGGCCTTCCCGCAAGGAATTTCGGGTTCTTTCAGGGACCGCTTCGGGCCCTGGTTCGACCAGCGCTGAGCAGCCGAATGACCGCAATGGCGCTTGAAGTCAGGGACTTGCGGAAATCGTTCGGCGGGGTCACCGCCGTCGACGGTCTGAACTTTGATCTCCCCGAGGGGCAACTGCTGGCTCTGATCGGACCCAACGGCTCCGGCAAGAGCACCTGCTTCAATGTCCTCAACGGCCAACTCAAGCCTAATGCCGGCTCGGTCAAATTCAAAGGTACCGAACTTGTCGGCCTGACACCGCATGCGATCTGGCGCCACGGCATCGGCAGAACTTTCCAGATCACCGCCACCTATGCCTCGATGACGGTGCGCGAAAACGTGCAAATGGCCCTACTGAGTTATCACCGGCGCTTGTTTTCGTTGATTCCCATCGCCGCGGACCTTTACCAGGATGAGGCCCTGGATCTCTTGCAGCGCGTCGGCATGGCCGATCAGGAATCGAGGCCGTGCAGTGTCCTGGCCTATGGCGATCTGAAGCGGGTCGAACTGGCGGTCGCCCTAGCCAATCAGCCCGAACTCTTGTTGTTGGATGAGCCGACCGCCGGCATGGCGCCGAAGGAACGTGTCGAACTCATGGCCTTGACCGCCGAGATCGTCGCCGAACGCGGTATTTCCGTGCTTTTCACCGAACACGACATGGATGTTGTCTTCACCCATGCGGGCCGAATTATCGTTCTCGACCGGGGCGCTCTGATTGCTGAGGGAACGCCGGAAGACGTGCGGAACGACGAGCAGGTCCAGCGAATCTATTTGGGTACGCAACATGCTTAAGGTGACGGGACTGTACGCGTACTATGGCCGGGCGCGCATTTTGTCCAAGGTTTCGCTGAGGGTAGACCGGGGCGAGATCTTGGCTTTGCTCGGGCGCAACGGCGCCGGCAAATCGACAACCCTAAAAAGCATTATCGGTCTCGTTCCACCGGCCGAGGGAACGGTCGAATTTCAAGGTGAAGCCATCCAGGGCCAGCGGCCCTACGTCATTTGCCGCAAAGGCCTGGGCTATACGCCGGAGGAGCGGCGCATATTCGCCGGCCTTACGATCAGGGAGAACATGGAGGTTGGACGTCAACCGACGCGTGAAGGCGCGCCCTACTGGACGCCAGAAAAACTCTTCGAGCTGTTTCCCAACCTGGCTGAACTCAGGGACCGTCCCGGCGGCCAGATCAGTGGCGGCGAGCAGCAAATGCTGACTATTGCCCGGTCGCTGATGGGCAATCCGTCGGCCATCCTGCTTGACGAACCATCGGAAGGCCTGGCGCCGGTCATCGTCGACAAGATGTCCGAAACTATTTTGACCCTGAAGCAGGAAGGCCTATCGATAATTCTTTCGGAGCAGAACTTGAGTTTCGCGGCCCGCGTCGCGGACCGCGCCACGATTATTGAAAAAGGCCAGATTCGCTACGAAGGCACGATGGACGAGTTGCAGCAAAACGCCGAGGTTCGCAACGCTTACCTCAGCGTATAGCCTGACCCCCCTCCGGTGTACGGAGTAGATATAATTATTTCTTTAATTACTAAAAGGGGGCACTGACCTACCCGATAATGTAGCCCAGTTGATGTGAGAGCATCTTGAGGGTGAAAACACTCCTTCAAATACACAAGAATAAGTAGTGTGCTGAACGAGTATGTGACAAATACAACTGCGTGAAGATTGCGTGAAAAATTATTCTGCGGTATTTCTCCGAAAAGTCCCATAAAAGAAGGGTTAAATGGCTGGGGGACCAGGATTCGAACCTGGGTTGGCGGAGTCAGAGTCCGCAGTCCTACCGCTAGACGATCCCCCAGCAATACGGGGATTTTAATTTATTCATCGGCTCAATCCAACAGAATCAGGTGCTTGTACTCTCGCAATGCACCCACCATAGGCAGTAAGGAACATTGCATCGTAGCGTCAGAGGAACGTTATCAAGGCATTTGTGAGTTTTCTTTTTACCAAAAACCCGGGCGATCTTTGCCGCAACGCTCGCAATCATCACGGTAGACTACACCCCCTTTCATTACGAAGTCCAAAGAATCAACTGCCTCTATATCGGTTAGCGGATTGCCGCGCAAGGCCACCAGGTCGGCACGTTTACCTATTTCAAGACTTCCAAAATCCGCAGCCCGGCCCAACAAATCTGCACCACTTAAGGTAGAAGCAAGCAGGGCGTCCTGCGGTGAGTAGCCCACTTCATGGACCATCAATTTAATCTCCAGTAGGTTATTTCCGGCATGGTTCCCAGGTGTCCCGACATCGGTGCCCATTACAACTGGCACTCCAAGGTTGCGAGCTAACTTAAGATTCCCAATACGAGTAGCCTTCAATGAGGAATAACGCTCTCTGATATGCGCGGGGGTTTGACGGGCAAAAGCCTCGTCATCCAGCAAGCCGGGGTGTACACATAATGTGGGTACGAGATAAGTTCCAGCTTTCGCCATCAGTTTGTACGCTTTCTCATCACCAAAGGAGCCATGCTCAATGCTGGCGCAGCCGCATTGAACCGAATTAATGATTGCTTCACTGGCATGAGCATGTGAAGCAACATGAGTGAAGTTATCCCTCGCAATATCTACCGCAGCCTGGATCTCATCTGGACGTAACTGAACAGCGTCCGCACGCTCGTTTTTCGATGAAGTCATAGCCCCTGAGGCTAGAATCTTTATAAAGTCTGCTCCATGAGCAAGTTGCTTTCTTGCAGCCTTGCGCACTTCGTCCGGGCCATCTGCTTCTTCGTACATTCCTGGAAAATACGGGGTTGAGGAGGAAGTCATAGAAATGATCTTGCCAGAACAGAATATTTGTGGCCCGGCAATGGATCCCGCATTAACCGCGTCCCGTATAGCAATCTCATGGTAATCCCAACCGCCCACTTCTCGAATCGTCGTAACCCCACACAAGAGGGTTCGATAAGCCGCGCGTGCTGCCCATAGTGCAATGGTTGCCGGTTGCGCGTCAGGCCAGGGTCGGGAGGGATCAGGGTTGTAAGTGTCAACACACAGATGTACGTGCGCATCCACGAAGCCGGGTAACAAATACGACCCTTCCATATCAATCGATTGGCTCTGTGAGGCGGCACCAGGCCCAATCTCAGTGATATGGCCTTTCTCAATCAACAGATGGCCTAGAGTGAACTCTCCTGTTTCGACGTTATAAATATTGGCATTTGTTAGTAGCATAGATTAGGTCCTAAAGGATGGCGGTACGGTCGCTCACGGAGAATTGAACCTTAAAGCGTAACAACAGCGCTGCATGACAAATCTTGAACACACAATGCCTAGCCCTACGCCAGTGGAAAATGGCAACGCACAAGGCGTCCGTCGGCCAGAGACTGGGATTCGGGAGAATCCCAACTACAACGCTCTTGCTTGTGAGCACACCGAGGATGAAATTCACAGCCCGTCGGACGCTCGCGCAGGCTTGGCACCTCTCCTTCGATAGAGGTGAGTTCCCGACGTTTGGCCGGATCAGGTTGTGGCACTGCATCCAGCAGCACTCTCGTATATGGATGAGCCGGGCGCTTGAAGATTGAGCGTGTATCCCCCTGCTCCAATAAGCGGCCGAGGTACATTACCGCTATCCGATCACTTACATGCTGAACAACGGGCAAATTGTGGGTAACGATCAGGTAGCTAATGCCAAGCTTTTGCTGCAGATCCCGCATTAAGTTAAGTATCTCACCTTGCACGGAGACATCAAGACCCGCTGTTGGTTCATCGGCTATGATGAGTTTGGGGGATAAAGTCAGAGCGCGGGCAACACCAACTCTTCTGGCCTGACCTCCTGACAATTCATGCGGGAATCGGTTTCTGAAGGAGCGATTTAATCCAACTAGTTCCATCAAACTATCAGTCTCATCGTCATCAGCTGGCATATCGTGAACCTTATAGGGTTCGGCGATCTGCGCCCGGACACTTCTTCGACGACTCAGCGATGCAACCGGATCTTGAAACATCATCGCAATGTTCCGCCTAACAGGTTTGTAAGCAGCTTCACTCAGGCCACAAAGTTCCGCACCCTCAAACTCGATACTGCCCGTTTGTGGCCGCACTAGCCCCAAGATCGATCGCCCCAAGGTGGTTTTCCCTGAGCCACTTTCACCGACCAAGGCCACAGTCTCGCCCGGCGCTACATCTAAAGAAACATCAAGAACTGCATCTATCCACGGATCTGCCTCTCTTTGCAGTAAAGCAGCGAGTGGTGACAGTGCCCTAAATCGAACACCCAAGCCCGTAATTTTCAAAAGGTCAGTCATTTGATAATAGGTGGCATCGCGCTTCATGGGCGGAAGTTACCGCAGCCATAAGCGGCCGCTGGCAAGCACAAGTATCAAAGTCCTCGGCACATCTTGAGCTAAAGATGCACCCAGCAGGGACCTTTTGCAGGTCAGGCACTTCTCCCGGGATAGTGGGCAGATCTTGGGTTAGCTCTCCTAGTCGCGCCGGATCACAGTTGAGCAGGGCACGAGTATATGGATGGGCGGCTCTGTAGAAAATGTCATCGACTGGCGCTCTTTCAACGACTTCACCCGCGTACATTACGACCACTTCATCACATAATTCGGCAATCAGCCCGAGGTTATGAGAAACGACGATGATTGAGCCGTCGAAGGTTTTTCTCAGCTCTCTGAACAGATGAATGATCTGTGCTTCCAATGTCACATCAAGTGCGGTAGTTGGCTCGTCAGCGATTAACAGTTTCGGGTTCATCATCAGCGCCATAGCGATAGAGATGCGCTGCCGCATACCTCCGCTGAACTGATGTGGATACTGATCAACACGGTCATCTGCATCTGGGATTCCGACACGATTAAGCATTTCTATTGCTTGTTGACGTTTTTCTTTGTATGGCAATGACCGTCGATACTGAATGTCTATCATCTGTTGACCAACCGACAATACCGGCGTCTGTGCTGTCATCGGATCCTGAAACACCATTGCAATATCTTCACCCCGCATTGCACGAAGCTCTTTTTCCTTCATTGTAAAAATATTACGACCTTCAAAATAAATCTCGCCGCCGCGAACATTGGCATTGTTCGCCAGTAGCCGCATCACGGCAGATACTACCGTGCTCTTGCCTGAGCCACTTTCACCCACGATACCGACGATTCGCTTTTGCGGGACACTGAGATTAACCCGGCGCAACGCATGAATCGGGCCAGTCGGGGTTGAGAAATCTACCGAAAGATCTTTAATTGAAAGTACCGGTTCCATTCGACTCAATCCCGGCGCTTTAGGGTTGGATCAAAGATATCCCGCAGCGTCTCACCCATAAAGGTAAACCCGAGCGTCGTGAGAATAAGGGGGACACCACCCGCTACCAGTAGCCAGGGTGTATTACGAACATAGGCATAGCCATCTGCCAGCACAGTGCCCCAACTTGCAGTCGGCGGACGTACGCCAAGGCCAAGAAAACTCAACCCTGATTCGATGGTAACCACAACCGGTATATCCATGCTTGCCAGTATTAACAAAGGCCCAATAACGTTAGGCAAAATATGAAGATAAAGCATGCGAAACCATCCTGTGCCAATCGACCGTGCGGCAAAAACAAACTCACTCTCTCGCAGGGACATCGTTTGTGCACGAACTATGCGCGCATAAACGGGGATAGAGGTGATCACAATGACCAGAATCACCATATTCAGGCTGGGGCCCGTCAAAGTAATGATGGCAAGAGCGAACATAATGGTGGGAAAGGATCGCACTGCATCAAAAATTAGAATGAGCAGATTATCCAGCCAACGAGGGCCGTATCCTGCGATCATACCGAGCAATAAACCGCCCAACAATGAGAGAGAGATTGACCAGGCTGCAACTTTAAGAGCGACCCGACCGCCGTATAGCACGCGAGTGAACGTGTCCCGACCCAGGTGGTCCGCTCCGAGCCAGTGCTCACTCGAGGGCGGTGCCAGTCGGACCTTAATATCGATAGCGTTTGGAGCGTAATCTGTAAGGTATGGGGCAAGTATTGCCCCAAGCCCTAAAAGGAGCACAAGCACCAGACCCAACACTCCGAGCGGCTCACGGAAAAATTGCCGATACGCACTAAAGCGGGACTGCGTGATAACTGCAGTATTAGAGATTGGCACGGACACGAGGATCCAGCACTGAGTTGACAATATCTGCTATCAGCGCAGACAGCACGAATAACGCCGTGGTAACCAGGACAGCGCCCTGCACCACGGGGAAATTGCGTATTAGCACCATGTCATAAATGAGCTTACCGATACCCGGCCGCGCAAAAACAATTTCTGCGAACAATGCGCCTGACAGCATGTTGCCGATCCCCACACCGAGCAAGGTAACAGTGGGCACGATAGCAATTTTCAGAGCATATCTCGCGACTATGGTGCGTTCTGGTAAGCCGTAGGCTCGCGCTGCCCGAACAAAGTTCTCGCCCATTACCTCCAGCATTGATGCCCGAACCAAACGTGCGATGTAGCCGACCCAGCCTAGGCCAAGTGCGAAACCTGGTAAAACAAGATGCTTGAGTTGATCAACAATGTCGCCCGACTCTCCGGCACCTAGCGCTGGGAGAACCTTAAGGGTAACTGCAAAAAGCAGCAATGCGTAAAGTGAAACAACAAAGGATGGAATTGCGATAGCACCAACAGTGATCACACCGATAACTCTGTCGAGAATACTGTTTCGCCGCACCGCGGAGAAACAACCTAGAATGATTCCAAGGGTCGCCGACCACCCTATGGCGACACAAACCAGAATCACGGTGTGTGGAAGCTGGCTCTTGACTATATTTAGCACCGGCAGACCACTAAAAACATCTTTGCCAAGGTCGCCGTGCAGAACATGAGCCATAAATCTTCCATATTGCACGTAAATAGGCAGATCAATTCCCATACGAGCACGGTATTCCTCCTTCATCTCGACCGTTGCACGCGGCCCAAGTGCTATAGATACCGGATCACCGGGAATCATATGTGTGATAATGAAAAGGATTGACATCGCCACCGCGATAATGACGACAGATAACCCAAGACGCTTTATGAAATACACCCACATGATGAAATTAGCTCATGATTTGATCTCGCTCATTCTATCAGCACCCTCAAAAGCCGATAGCCACTGGCCAACCTACAGTGGGATCGTCATCATGATTGCCTGGAGCCTTTGTCCAGTGCGCAAATCAATTAGATTTGTTGTTTGGTATGATGAAAATCCAGAAAACTGACACTATTACAAAATCGTAGACTGTTAGGACAAAAATATGACACACTAACCGGCCGGTATCAGAGCTATAAACCAAAGGAAAAACGGAGGAAGTACTATGTTTAAAGAGAAATTGTCACGCCGTAAGTTTCTACAGGGCTCAGCTGCCTTAAGCGCTACGGCAATGATGAATCCGAGCCTTTCGTTTAGCGCGGAAGGCAGCATTCTTAAAATCCGGAGCTATTCGATTTTTCAGGTCCTAGACCCTGCATTCACACTAGCGGCCCCCGAGGGATGGATTGGGGGTGCAATCTTTAATAAGCTCGTTGCATTTAAGTCCGGTACCAAATGGGGCACCGAGCTTGACGCAGCTGAATACATTGAGCAGGTTGACGACACGCACATTAATTTCCGGCTGCGCCCTGGCATCATGTTTAGTAATGGGTTCGGCGAGATGACCGCTGAAGATGTCAAGTTTTCTTACGAACGAATTGCCGATCCGGAAATGAAGTCTGCCTACGCGGGTGATTGGGCTACCCTAGAGAAAGTTGAAGTCACCGGAAAGTATTCCGGCACCATCGTTCTGAAAAAACCGTTTGCTCCCCTTTGGTGGAGCACCCTGCCCTATGGATCGGGCGACATCATCTCGAAGAAAGCCACCGAAGCGGCAGGTGGCACTTTTAAGATTGCGGATCTCCCTGCAGTCTCAGGCCCCTATCAGATTAAAGAGTGGGTACAAAAACAAAAGCTCGTGCTGGAGCGCAACCCTTTGTGGAACGGCCCAAAACCTGATTTTGATGAGATTCATTTAATTGTAATTGGAGATGAAAAGTCGGCCGAGTTAGGTTTTGAAGCAGGTGACCTGGACTGGACCTGGGTCAGCGTATCTTCTTTGCCAGCCTACAGAAGTTCGCCTCCAGCAGGGGGAGTGTTATTGGAAAGTCCATCGCTCTACTATGTCTGGCTGGGTATGAATGTCGACAATCCGAAACTAGGGGATATTCGCGTTCGCAAGGCTATTCAACGGTCTATCGACGTTGATGCAATTATGGAAGCGGCGTATTTTGGCGTAGCCAAGCCGTCGACAGGAATCATAGCGCCGGGATTAGTTGGGCACCGAGATGCGAATCTGACACCCTCCAAACCGGACTACGAAGGCGCAAGAAAACTCCTGGCCGAAGCCGGACACACTGGTGGACTGAAGTTTACGCTCGATGTGCTCAACAAGCCGACCTACATGGCAGCAGTTCAGATCATCCAGGCTAATCTTGCTGAGATAGGTATCGACGTGCAAATCAATGTGCACGACTCAGGAACATTCTGGACACTAGGTTCCGAGTCCGATGGAGAGTCCTGGAAGAATATTGAATTGATTTACGCCCGATACTCAATGGCTCCCGATCCGAGTTGGGCGACTATGTGGTTTACCTGCGACCAGGTTGGTGTATGGAATTGGGAACGCGTATGCAATAAAGAGTTTGATGAACTCCATAACAAAGCGTTGGCTGAACTCGATAACGATAAGCGAGACGTCATGTATAAGAAGCTGCAAGACATGATGGAAGAATCAGGTGCGTATCGTTTCATTACCCACGAGGCAACTCCCGCAATTTATCGAGATACCATCATCCCCGGTGTGCGTCCGGATGGCCAACCGTTGTTAAGGCATTTCCGCAAGGCCTAGACAACAGCTAAATTGTCGTTAGTTTGTAGAGGGGCCTCGGCGTAATCACCGGGCCCCTTATTTTTTTCTAGGCCAGTAGATTTAAGTCAATCATCGGCCGCACACTTTCATAGTCTACGACAAGCGTTGACTTGCATTTAACCTGGGAAACGAAAAATTGCACTCGGCCCTTTAATAATCAGGTTTTGTTGAGCGTGTGAATTTTGACGAAGATTATCGATAAATTTCCATACGAGATTGAAGTAACCGAACATCTGTGGATCAGCATGCCCGATGGCTGTCGACTTTCAGCCAAACTTTGGTTGCCCGTTGGTGCGGATCAAGAACCCGTGCCCGCGATCCTCGAATACATCCCTTACCGCAAAGGCGACGGTACCGCAAATCGCGACCAAGTCATCCACGCCTATTTTGCCGGGCACGGCTATGCGGGAATCCGTGTCGATATGCGGGGTACGGGAGATTCAGAAGGTATCCAACTAGATGAATACCTTCCGATAGAGCAGGAAGACGGCCAGGCAGTGCTCACATGGATTGCGTCTCAAAACTGGTGCACGGGCGCAGTCGGGATGATGGGCATATCCTGGGGCGGAGTTGCGGCGCTACAGGCCGCAACCTATCGCCACCCGGCGCTTAAAGCCATCCTTCCAGTGTGCGCAAGTGACGACCGTTACTATGATGACGGCAGTTACTATCTTGGCTGCCTTTCCGGCCAGACTATTGGTTGGGGTGCAGTCATGTTTGGAAGAAATGCCCGGCCACCTGATCCTGTGGTGGCAGGTGAGGGTTGGCGCGAACAATGGCTCAGTCGTATGAGCGAACCGCCATTGTTCTTAGAAACTTGGCTGCGCCATCAACGGCGGGATTCATACTGGCTGCAAGGGACTGTGCAAGGTCAGTACGACAGGATCCAATGCCCCGTCTATGCGGTAACAGGTTGGGCCGATTGCTGGCCCAATACTGTCCTCCGGCTTCTAGAAAACCTCCCGACATCGCTCCCAAAGAAGGGCACGATCGGGCCTTGGGGTCATGCCTATCCCCACCACGGTATGCCAAAGCCTGCCATCGGCTTTCTTCAGGAAGCATTACGCTGGTGGGACCGATGGCTCAGAGGCATGGACAATGGGATTGATCAGGAATCCAGGCTCAACGCTTACATTCAGGAGCGAGTACCACCAGATGCCGGGCATTCAACTCGCCCAGGTCGCTGGGTAAGCGAACTGCAATGGCCTAATACACGACAGTCAGTTAAACGCTGGTTTATAGGCAATGAGCAGATCAGCGATCAGCCTGTTAACAGCTCCTCGATCATCATTAAGTCTCCGCTTTCATGTGGACTGTGCTCGGGCGAATACATGCCATGGTATACGAGCGGGTTCTCACCACAACTGCCACTGGATCAGCGGGACGATGATGCACGATCTGTTGTTTTCGATGGTCCAATACTTGATAAGCCACTGGAGCTCCTTGGAACGCCTTCGGCGAAACTCTCGCTGACCTCTTCTGCTCCCAGCGGCCTGATCGTAGCCAGACTCTGTGACCTATGGCCCGACGGCGCTTCTACTCTCATATCCTTCGGCATCCTCAATCTTGCCCAGCGCGAGGGCCGGGAATCACCATTGCCAGTAGAGCCGGGCACCTGTTACCGGGTCAGGGTACGATTGAACGATACCGGCTATTCGCTAGCTCCCGGTCATCGCTTACGGCTTGCGCTATCAACAAGTTACTGGCCGATAGCCTGGCCCACGCCCGACGAGGGGTGGTTGACGCTTGATCCGAATGAAAGCGCTCTGGAATTGCCGGTATATGAAGACTCCAGCCCTAGTGACCAAACCCTTTTTGCGGAGCCGGAACACGCGCCGTATATTCCAACCGAATCCCTGCGGCCCTCGCATCACGAGCGAACTATCACCAAGAATATTGCGACTGGAGAGAGCGTTTTGTGGCTGGTAAAAGATGCAGGGCGACAGCGCTTCTCGCATAACCAAATCGAGGCTGAGGAAGCCACCACGGAGCGCTATGTCATCGGAGAGACTGATCCACTTTCTGCGCGGGCTGAATATACAGCGCACCAGGTCATCGCAAGAGGAAATTGGCAAACCCGCACAGAAAGCAGTCTCACCGTCAGCTGCTCGCGTGAGCTTTTTCTGTTGGATGCCAAGTTAACGGCCTACGAGGGTGACAATGAAGTCTACTCACGAAGTTGGGCCACTGAGATCCCCCGGGATGGTTTTTGATTGGAAGCGGGTTTTGACGGCTCCCGTGATCGATAAATCAATTCCTGGCGGAGCGATCAATTTTTAGAGAATTTGGGGGGGCTATGGCGCGCATCGCAGTGGGTGGTTTTCAACATGAGACCAACACCTTTGCCTCTACCAACGCAACCTTTGCCGATTTCGAGATACATGATGCCTGGCCTGGATTGACGCGAGGAGCAGAGCTTTTTGAGGCTGTTTCAGGCCTTAATCTCGGGCTTCAAGGTTTTATCAATTCGGCCCGCACCGATGAATATGATCTTGTACCGCTACTGTGGTGCTCTGCTGAACCATCCTCCTACGTCACAGAGGATGCCTTCGAGCGGATTATGGCCATGCTGGTCGAGGACCTGGAAAACAAAGGGCCATTCGATGCAGTATTTCTCGATCTTCACGGCGCAATGGTGGCGGAACATACCCAGGACGGTGAAGGAGAAACGCTGGAGCGCGTTCGCCATGTAGTCGGTCTTGATATTCCAGTCGTTAACACACTGGATCTGCACGCCAATATCACCGAGCGCATGGTCGCACTGTCCTCAGCCATGACGATATACCGCACCTATCCGCATGTCGATATGGAGATTACGGGCGAGCGTTGTTACCGGCTCCTGACCCGTCTTTTAGCGGGTGAAACTTTATATAAGGGTTTTGCGCGCTCGCCTTTTCTCGTTCCGCTGTCGGCGCAATGGACCGACGCCCAGCCGAATCGTTCTTTCTATGACCGCATAGTGGGCCAGGAACTGCAGGGCCTGGCGAATTCGGATCTGGCGCTCGGTTTCCCTCCGGCCGATATTCTTGAGTGTGGACCGGCCAGCGTGGCCTATGATCCCGATTCACTGCGGGCGCAGGAAGCAGCCGACCAAATCATGGATGCCTTCATTGCAGCAGAAGGCGATTTTGACAATACCTTGCTGAGTGCCGACCAAGCCGTGCAGCAGGCGATGACTGAAGCGACTGGCCCAGTGGTATTGGCAGACGCTCAGGATAATCCAGGAGCGGGTGGCACCTCCGATACGGTCGGTATATTGGAGGCGCTGGTGCGTAATCGTGCCCAGGGAGCAGCTCTTGGCCTGTTGTGGGATCCGGCTGTTGCAAGGGAGGCGCATGCGCTCGGGGAAAATGCCACCTTTGATGTGGCGCTAGGCGGCAAGTCAGGCCGGCCGGGACAGAGTCCGTTCCGGGGCCGCTTCAAAGTTGAACGGCTTGGCGATGGTGTGTTCGATTGCACTGGCGAGATGTATCGGGGGACACGCACAAATCTCGGGCCTACGGCTGTACTCACGGTAGTTGATGACAACTGCGATGTAAAAGTCGTAATCTCGAGCCAGCGTTTCCAGAATCTAGACCAGGCATGTTTTCGCCATATTGGAATCGAACCAACCGATCAACAAATCCTGGTGGTCAAAAGTACTGTACATTTCCGCGCCGACTATGGCCCGATCGCATCCAGGACCCTGGTTGTGGAATCTCCCGGTGAGCACCCCTGCCGCCTGACCAACCTGGACTATCGCCTACTGCGAGAGGGTGTGCGTCTGGAACCGATGGGCCCAGAGCATTGCTGCGATTAAAAAGAATTTCAGCATCGGACAACGCACTTCCTTTTTGAGGAGCAAGAAAGCTATGGATACGAGCAAATTGCAGATTGTTTACGAATTTCCAAGGGATGTGCGCGAAATTGAGAATACATTCATTCCTCTTGCTGACGGCGTGCGACTGGCAGCCAGGATCTGGATGCCAGAGGATGCTGAAGCTAAACCGGTTCCGGCGATTCTTGAATTTCTGCCATACCGAAAGCGAGACGGTACATCTGAACGGGATGCCCTCACCCACCCTTACTATGCGGGGCACGGCTATGCCTGTGTGCGGGTCGATATGCGAGGTTCCGGAGAATCTGACGGAATTCTTGATGACGAGTACCTGAAAATTGAACAGGACAACGCCCTGGAAGTGTTGCAGTGGATAACCGCCCAGCCCTGGTGCTCAGGCAATACAGGAATAATTGGCATTTCCTGGGGTGGATTCAATGGCCTACAAATTGCGGCCCGTAGGCCGACGTCTTTAAAAGCAATAGTGACCATCGCCTCGACCGATGATCGCTACAGCGATGACATCCATTACATGGGCGGGACAATGATTAATGACAATATGTCCTGGGGTGCGACTATGTTTGCCTTCAACTCAAGACCCCCTGACCCCGCGATCGTCGGCGAGAACTGGCGTGATCTATGGATGGCGCGGCTCCGGGCTAATGACCCCTGGGTTTTGAAGTGGCTTAAGCACCAAAGGCGCGATGAATTCTGGCAACATGGTTCGGTCTGCGAAAACTATGCTGACATCGAGTGCGCAGTTTATGCAGTCGGCGGCTGGGCTGACGGCTATTCCAATGCCGTGCCGCGCCTGCTCGCCAACCTAAAAAGCCCGCGCAAAGGCTTGGTGGGCCCCTGGGCCCACAAGTACCCTCATTTTGCCCTGCCGGGGCCCCGCATTGGCTTTCTGCAGGATACTCTTCGGTGGTGGGACTACTGGTTAAAGGGGCAGGATACGGGCATCATGGATGAGCCACAGTACCGCGTCTGGATGCAGGACAGCATCGAACCTCTGCCCCAGTATCAATTCCGACCGGGTCGGTGGGTGGCAGAAGCTTCCTGGCCCAGCGCCCGAATCAACAGCAAGACGTTATTCCTTAATCGCGCCACCCTCGAAGAGGTTGCGCGAGCTTCAGAAACATTGAACATTCATACGCCGCAAAACATGGGTGCACGACAAGGCGAGTGGTGTGGCCATGGGCTGGACCCAGACGGGCCCGCAGACCAGCGAGAAGATGACGGCTGTTCGGTAACCTTTGACTCGGCCCCGTTAGATGCGCCACTTGAAATCTTGGGAGCTCCAGTGCTCACTCTGCAGTTGAGTGCCGACAAACCAAATGCGTTTATTGTGGCCCGACTGAACGACGTAGCACCAGATGGCGCTTCTACTCGAGTCACCTATGGCGTGTTGAACCTTACCCATCGTAACGGTCACGAACACCCCGAAGCACTGCTTCCGGGTGAGGCCTATGAGATACACCTTCAGTTAAACGACATCGCCCACGCTTTTAAAGCCGGTCATCAGATTCGGATCAGTTTGTCTAACACGCTGTGGCCACTGTTTTGGCCATCACCCGAACCAGTGACTTTGGAACTGGAGACCGGAAAAAGCTCTCTGGCGCTACCGGTACGCACCAATCACGACGGGGACGAAAAATTGCAGGCGTTCGAACCTGCGCAGAGTGCGCGGCCGGAAGCAGCACAGTTGATTTCGCCAGAACACTTCGAACGCAAAATTGAACGCGACGATGCCGATGGCAAGACCCGCCTTACGGTAATAGCGGATACTGGAATTGCTCACCTTACGGAACTCGGCTGGGAGCATGGCTCAGTCTCGAGGCAATATTATGAAATTACCGACGGCGAACCTAACTCCAATCATGCGCACTTGCACTGGACTATGCACTTTCGACGGCCCGATCATGGGCTGGATGTCCGCACCGAGACCCACTCGATTCTGAAATCCACTGAAACTGAATTTATTTTTTCAGGGTCATTGGAAACTTTCGAAGGTGAAGAAAGCATTTACTCAAAAAAATGGAAAAAGAATTTCCCAAGGCAAATGAATTGATCTGTATTTGTCTTAAGTTGATTATTTTTTTAAATCAATGGCTGGCAAATAGCCTCTTCATTGCTGCCGGAGCCTCAATTGTCGTCATAAACGATGCATTTTAATATGTTACGGTTTGATATATTTCTATACACGATGATAATATTTCAATCTACCCGATCTCAAAAAGCGAGTTCTTGTGGGTAAAGTTATAGTCCCTTTCAAATTAGTGGATTCTTAGCTTACCCAGGCAACATTGAAAAAGCTGTGCTGACCAGACAAGATCTTTAGTTTTCAATCAGTGACAACGGTTCTACTTTCCTTAGGATCAATTATTAAAGATAAGGAGGTCTCATGAAAAAGATTTTTTTCCCTCTGTTTTTGTTTTTTTTATTAACTCCTATCGGCTTTGCTCAAACCACTGCTGGAGTTCTCCAAACCCAAATGAGTTTGGATGCCAATTTTGAAATTGACGTTAAAACGGCTCAAGTGATTGACAATGTGTTAACCGTTGTTTTTGTTTTTAGGAACACTTCTGGAACCACAGCCACAATCAGCATGCTCCCTTCGGAAATTTATTACATTGATTCCACTCAAAACAAAAAATACCACATCCTAAAAGATGAAAACGGAGCTTTCATCATGGCTCCTTCTTTATATTTTGGAAAATTAGAATTTCAAGTAGAAGCAGGCAAATTGAAACTGGCTTGGATAAAAATGCCAGCACCAGATGCAGGCGTAGAAACTATCAATATTAATCTGCCTGGATCCCTTCCTTTTGAAAAACTTAAAATTTCTAGATGAAGTTTCTGATTCCCATCATTCTTTTCACTTTGTTTCTCATTCCTCAAACTCAAGCTTGGGATGCAGATAAACCTTTTGATTCTGGTGCTGCAGCAGCTGCACAATCTGCTCTAAAGGCATTAGGTGAAAACAAGGGAGCGTTAAAAATTATTTCTACCAACCCTTTATCTCTCCAATCAGAGTCTCTAACTATCAAAGGCCTATCAGGCTTAACCCTTAAAGCTGATGTTCAAGAGCTCAACAAAGCCATAGACAATTTAAACGCCGAAGTCACTCAAACCAAAATCAGAATTGATTTATCCGGTGATGTTCTTTTTGATTTTGACAAAGCTGACTTAAAACCAGAGGCCTTAGAGAGTTTAAAGTCACTAGCCACTATTGTGAAACAAAAAGCCACAAAGGTAGAAATCTTCGGCCACACAGATTCCAAAGGCAGCGAGGTCTACAATCAAAAACTTTCAGAAAAACGAGCCTTGAGTGTAAAAGTCTGGCTTCTTACAAATACAGGTTTCTCAAAAGACCTCATTCACACCAAAGGCCTAGGGGAAACCCAACCTCGAGCCCCAAATAAAAAAGAAGATGGCTCTGACAATCCTGAAGGCAGAGCTCAAAATAGAAGAGTAGAAATTTTGGTCTTTGTCCAAAGCTGATTTTCCGTAGCCCCTGCCGCTGACACCAGAACCCTTAGGCAAGTATTCCGGCACAAGGAGACTCGAACCGGATCACTCGAAGGAACGGCGGCCCTCGGCGACCAGACGGAGAAATCTTCAGAGTTGGGCACGAACGCGCTATGCTAGCGCCATGATCGACGATCCTGTCCAGTTCAGCCAGCGCATGCACCAGCTGCCACCTTACCTCTTCGGCAGCATTAACCGTCTCAAGGACGAGAAGCGCCGCGACGGCATCGACATTATCGACATGGCGATGGGCAACCCGACGGACCCTACGCCGGACCCGATCATCACCAAGCTCTGCGAGGTGGCCCAGGACTCGCGCAACCACCGCTACTCCTCAGCCGCCGGCATCTACAACCTTCGTCGAGAGGTCGCGAAGTTCTATCGCAAGCATTGGGAGATCGACGTCGACCCCGAGTCCGAAGTCATCGCGACTATCGGATCGAAGGAGGGCATCAGCCACCTCTGCCTCGCTCTCCTCGGGCCCGGAGACACGGTCTTTGTTCCCGCTCCCTCCTATCCGATTCACGCCTACGGTGTCGTGATCGCGGGCGGCCAGTCCATCGCTGTCCCGGTCCAGGACAACGACAAGTTCCTGCAACAGATCGACGATACCTGCCGGACGCAAAACCCGCAGCCAAAGGCCCTCTTCCTTAATTACCCGCACAACCCGACCTGCCACTGTGTCGAGCCGGAGTTCTTCACCGAGGTCGTGAAACTGGCGAAGAAGCACGGCCTGATCGTCGTCCACGACTTTGCCTACGGACAGATTACCTTCGACGGCTACCGGGCTCCGAGTTTTCTGGCAACGCCGGGCGCCAAGGACGTCGGCTGCGAATTCACGACGATGTCCAAGTCCTTCAACATGGCGGGTTGGCGCATCGGATACTGCGTCGGCAACCGGAAGATCATCGACGCACTCGCCGCAATCAAGGGCTACTACGACTACGGCATCTTCCAGGCAATCCAGATCGCGTCGATCATCGGTCTACGCGAGTGCGACGAGTTCACGATCGCGCAAGCAAAGAAGTACGAGGAGCGCCGCAACGCTCTGCTCGAGGGGATGGAGCGCCTCGGCTGGACGGGCACCGAACCTCCGCGTGGCGGCATGTTCGTCTGGGCCCGTATTCCGCAGGAATTCCAGGAGATGGGCTCGCTGGAGTTCGCGCGGCGCCTCATGGAGGACGCCGAGGTCGCCGTCGCTCCGGGCGTCGGCTTCGGTCCTCAGGGTGAAGGTCATCTGCGACTCGCCCTGATCGAGAACCGGCAACGCCTCCAGCAAGCGGTACGGCAGATCGGACGCGCGTTCACACGCTGGCGCGCGGGCGCCGCTTCCTGACGAGTGCCGCCGCCGGAATGGCGTCAGGGGACCTCGTCGAGTGTATAGGCAGAATAAACGCCTTTTTTTGCCCGAGTCCAGCGGTAACTTGCCATCCAACGCCCACCGCAAGCCGGACGGGTTTCGATCGATCTGGCACAGGGCCTGCTCGACGTTGCCAGGTCCATCGACTGCCTAGGTAGAATCCGAATTAAATTCGCTGTTGCGAAAAGCAACGGTGGATTGCCCGCCCATTATTCTCACCTCGCTGCTGACCTCAGGCGTACTGGCAACAACCTCCCCACGACGGATCACGAACAGTCGGTTCGCCCGTATACGTATTGCCTCGATGGGGTCGGCCGCCTGCAGAATAACCATGTCTGCGTTACACCCTGGCGCGAGCCCGTAGTCCTCTAACTGCAGCGCACGTGCCGCATTAACCGTTACCGCGTCAAACATGCTCCTGGCCTCGTCAATGCCCGTCATCTGTCCCACATGTAGCCCCATGTGGGCCACCTCAAGCATGTCATGGCTGCCAAACGAGTACCACGGATCGAGCACACAGTCATGGCCAAATGCCACATTGATACCTTGTTCCAGCATTTCCTTAACCCGGGTCAGCCCCCGCCTTTTGGGGTAGGTTTCCATACGGCCCTGAATAGTGATATTGATCAGTGGATTGGCAACAGCAGAAACTTCTGACTCTTCGATCAGCGCCATCAGTTTCCCGGCATAGTAATCATCCATCGAGTGCATCGAAGTCAAATGCGAGCCGCAAACCCGGCCCTGCATTCCCAGCCGCTGGGTTTCAAACGCGAGGGTTTCAATATGCCGCGAATGAGGGTCATCAGTTTCGTCACAATGCATGTCAACCAGCAGGCCACGCTCGGCAGCTATTTCACACAATGCCTTAACGGACTGGGTGCCCTCTGCCATCGTTCGCTCAAAATGAGGGATGCCACCGACCACATCAACACCCAGGTCCAGTGCTTTAGTCAATAAAGCCTCTGCCTGCGGGTAACGGTAGTAGCCGTCCTGAGGAAACGCAACCAGCTGAATGTCCAAGTAGGGGCGCATTTCTTCGCGAACCTCAAGCAATGCCTGAACCGCCAGCAGTGTCGGCTCACAAATATCGACGTGGGTCCGAATCGCCAGATTGCCCTTGGCTACAGCCCACCGGCATAACAGCCGAGCCCGGCGCTGGATGTCCGCAAAATTGAGATGCGGTTTGAGCTCACCCCAGAGCGCTATGCCCTCGAGCAGGGTGCCGCTCTGGTTGACCCGTGGCCGCCCGTAAGTCAGCGTCGCATCCATGTGGAAATGACTGTCTATAAACGGTGGTGTCACAAGGCAACCGTTTGCCGAGATCTCCTTCACCGCCGTAGCATCAAGAGATGGTGCAACCTCTATGATCCTGCCATCCTTGCAGGCAATGTCCTGCTCTTCTTTACTGTCCTTGAGCCGGCACTGCCGTACGATCAGATCAAACATATTCCAGCACTCCGTTTGTGTAACAGTTGAGGTCCGCTATGACTAAGGCCAATAAGCCCCCAAGACATTGATTGTCATGCTGGCTCGGGCGGTAATAGCCCGCAGAATCCGAGCAACCAACACCCGTCAATATACGCAAGAACTGGCTGGACAATCACGATCCACCTGTCAGTAACAACGCCTGTCGCTGGCCGTTCACTTCGATCTTGCCGCCGCGCTGGCGAATTGCTACTTCGCGCCCATCGAGCAGGGTTTGTGCCTGACTCGCCGGCACACCAGTGCGGAAGGTTGACGAATCGCTATACACCAGCCAACGGCCATTCCCTAGAGCGACCCCGATACCCCTATCGACTTTGATAGGCCGAATATCCCGCCAATCGATGCCTTTAAGTATCTGTGTCAGTTTGCGATAGGTTTTTCCTGCCGGCTTGATCTCAAGTGGCGCCTGGCGGGCAGCCTTGCGGTACAGGGAATTGGTGGCAAACGCAGAGATTTGCTTGCGCTCACCGCCTTTTTCGGTTGGCGGATCATACAAAGTGTGCCAGAACACGCGCTCAATACCGTAAGCCAGAGCCAGTATCACTGTTCGGGCGAGAATCTCTGCCTGCCATTCGGGGCTGAGAAAAGACTCCTTACCTGCCGCGGGCACACTGGTCTCGGTCAGCCACACCGGCTTACCCCGGGCCAATTCCTGCACCCGGCGCAGGGTCAGTTCCACAGCTCCGGCATCACGCCCAGTGTGGTAGGCATGGACGGACAGAATGTCGATAGCGGCAAGTAACCCGGGCACGGCTAATAGATCACGCAGGTAGCGATAGCCGAATTCTTTAGTTACACGGTAGAGGCCGCCGTTGAGAACGCGTGCCCCGGGGTCGGCGCTTTTGATGGCGCGTGCGGTCAAGATGACTATTTCGGCGAACTGCTCAGGCGTACAGAAATTGCTCCGTTTGCTGACCCGGGGGCTGCCCGAATTCTTAAGGTCAGGCTCGTTGTCGACCTCCCAGAAACGCACGCCCCGAAGCAACCCAGGCATGTCGTTGAGTCCATCACCATCGTAGCGTTCCACTGCAGCGCGAACGAATTCGACATAGCGCTCCCTGGCGTCACCCTGCAACACATAGCGGCTGGTGAAGTCCCGGGATTTATTGCCCGGCCACGGGCCAATCATCACCACCGCCTCAAGCCCGACACGCTGTACTGCCTGCAACCACAGGTCGGCCCGGGCAAACGAGCGAGCCTCGCGCTCCCAGCGGTCCCAACTCAGGCGCGGAAAGGCCACGGTGTGGCCGCGGGTCCAGCGGGCACCTACTTGCGCCGCCGCCTGCCCTTGCTGATCCAGCAAACGGCGTAGTACCTCGAGTTTGACCCCGCGGCGCTCGAACTTTTCCGGAAACGAGATCGCCTCATTGATACCGAATACTTCGATTACGGGGCCACGGGGCCGGTATGCGCCGGTGAGTTGCTGGGCAACAGCAACCAGGCACTGGCACCACAGCCCCAAGGCCAGGACAGTTACCAGCGCTATCCTGGTGACGGGGCACCAACAGCCCCGGGTAAGATGATTATTAATGGCCACAGTCAGGGTGTTAGGTGGCGACGCTTCTGCTTGCAGTTGAATCTTACATCTCGATTTCGACCAACGCCCCGGCAGGCAAGTCAAAAGAATCGACGATAGTCATCACAGGTCCATGATTTTTCGCCTGGAAGTCGATTCGGTAAGTTCCCGGTGCCAACGGCATCGGCCCCCAACCGTTCCTCAGCTGGACACTTCCGGTAGGTTCACCGGCCTTGTTCAGCTGGATGAACTTGATCATGCGTGGTGCCTTGGCCCCCTCTTGGGGAATAAAAGCCACACCCGTATTAAGCGGGAACTGGGTTAATTCTCCGGCTGTGATTTCCACTGTACCCAAGATGGAATCGGTGCTGCCATGCTCTGATTGCCGATAAACTACCCGGTACGTCCCAGCTGGAACCAGGTTGGGCTTGTAATCCCGGAACCAGGCCACTTCTTGATCCTGCGCATCAATCAGGCGCCAGAACTTAACTTTCTCGGGCACCCAATCAGCCCTAACCAGTTGGATAGCGCTCGCCACAGTGACTTGGTTGAGTTGGTCCGGAAGAATCTCTACCGCTCCCAGGTTCACCGTCCCCGATCCGTACTCCACCTGGTGCCATAACAGCTGGTAGGATCCCGGGAGCACCAATTGCTCGTGAAATTCCCGGTACCAGATATGCGGTTTACCCGGCTTGTCAGACACGCTCTGTAAGCCCCACCAACGCGGCCGCTCTACCCACTGAGGCAAATTCAGCCGGATGCCCGTCTGCAGCGGCACCTCGGTCGTCTCACCTTTTTTTACACTGATGATCTCGCCAAGCAGTAATGTATTTGAGGTGTATTCGGTCTGACGCCAGGCTAACTGGTAGACGCCCGACGGTGCCAACTGCGGCTCCATTCCCTGCCGCTTAAACTGGTAAACCTCCTCACCCGTTTCCGGGTCTGCCAATGCCCAATAACGGGGTTTTTGCACCCAGTCTGCCGGCACCAGTTTAACCGTCCCCGGACCCTTCGCCTTGATCTTGATCGAGGTCGTAGACGAGGCAACCTCCTGCTCAATTGGCTCTGGCTCAGGCGCTTTTTCTATTTTCACCTGCTCGACTACGCTCTGCTTGACGGTCTTTAGCGCATCAAGCAACTCGCCGGCATTGTCGGCAGTAAAATAGGCGCCGCCACCGGCATCGGCGATACAGGACAACCTCTCTACCTGGTGATCCATCAAACCAAAACCGACCACGTGCATGACGAACTTGATGCCGCTGGCTTTCAATTTCTGGGTCAGGGCACAGGGATCCTTGCCACAGCTCTCCAGGCCGTCGCTTACCAGCACGATGGTGGATTCCCCCTCCTCTTGCCGCAGTCGGTCAATGGTCAGTTGGATGGAATCGGTGATAGGTGTCTTACCGCGGGCCGAGATGAACCGAATCCGTTCCTGGGCGCGGGCCTTATTGGCCGCGTCCATAGGGCCAAGCGCGATTATTTCTTCGATGTCGGCGCAGTCTCCCCTTCTGCGATGGCCGTAGACAGTGACCCCCGAGCGAACATTTGCCGGGGTCTCTTCTAGCAGTCTGGCCAGGGTTTCCTTGGCGATGGTAATCCGCGGCTTGCCCTCGACCCGCTGCCACATTGAGCCTGAAGCATCGAGAATGTAATAGAGAACGTTGTCATTGGCCTGGGCAATGCTGGGCGTAAAGGTCCCAATCAGGAGGGCCAAAACAATGGGTAAAGTGATACGGCTGCGCAACATGACGTTATCCTCGTTTTATTAACAACCGGCATTAACAAGGCCGGGGTCTGTCCTTTGCTTGTTCGGCTGCTGACTGCTGACGTCGCAAGCGTTGTCTTAGTTTAACCCTACAATAGCTCCGGTAGATTATCCACCTTCGGCGTAGCCTCTATCCAAGCTAAACCGCCTGAACTTTCCAGGCTAGTTCGTTATGCCGAGCCTGGACTGCCCAGGTAAAGACGTCAACGATTTCTGCAGTTGCAAACGTCGCAGTACTGATACCCTACGCCACGCTCTCGGCGCCACGCATTTTCCCGAAGGTGAACAAACAGCCGGCAAGTAGTGCCGCGCACAGCAACTGGGTAAAGGTGAGGTTTGCCAGGATAATGCCGCTGTCGGCGCGCAGGAACTCGAGCACGAACCGGCCCAGTGCGTAGCCGGCAACAGCCGCGACTGCAAGGTATCCGGGCGGCATGTCCCGAGAAGTTATGGTCCGCAACAGCCACCAGAGTACGACTAGGTACGCAAGCTCGTATAGTTGTGTTGGATGTACCGGTAGTGACTCGGCAGTGCTGGCGTCGATAAGGCCCAGGTACACATGCTGGGCGTGGGCCGGGCTGCCCGTGGGAAACGCGATTGCCGGCCAAAACCAATCACTCGAGAGCCAGGGCAGAGTCTGAACCTGTGCAACTGAAGTAGATCGCCCAGCCTCAAGTTTTTGTGTGACATCGCCCCAGCAACACCCGGCCAGGAAGCAGCCAACCCGCACGCACGCCAGCCACAGAATTGCCGGTAGGGCCAGCAGGTCCAGCATGCATCGGTAGCCCAACCTGGCCACCCGGCAATAAACGAACAGAGCCGGCGCCGCGACGAGCGCCAGCCCGAGCAGGCGCGAACGCCCGGAGAAAACACCCGAACCCGCCGCGAACATCGATTCCCCGGGACTGACCACGGGCAACAGTCGGGCGCCGGCAATGCTGAGCAGAAAAATCAGCGGCACTGCAAGATCTACGTGCGAGGGCTCGATGCCGACGGCGACTGCCCGTGTTCGCGCGTACCCCCAGGCCAGCAGCAGCCCGACCACCAGCATTACGCCGTAGGGCGTCACCGAGGCATCAACGGCTGTTGGCCACATGGCAATCAGAAAAGTGGCTCGATTCCAAACGCTTCCAACAGGCTGGCCACGTCGTTGTAGTTTTCCTTAGCGAGGCGCTGAAAACGCCAACCGGTGTCACTGAGCGATTTATCTTCCTCACCAAACTGGTACAGCGCGGGATTGTCAAGGTTGCGCCGCAGGATGCGCTCGGCTTCCTCTCGTGAACTGGCTTCGCCGAGGCCGTCAACGGTAGCGTTGACCCAGCCCAGAAAAAGCTCATCAGGGTCATTTCGTTGCACCCGGTATACGCCCCAATGGGGAGCAGGCTGGCCGCTATCGCTGTCCACCATCAGTTTGGGTTCCCAGGTCATAAAACGAATGCCGCCGATATCAGTCAGCCAGCCTTTGACGATTGTGACGCCAGTAGCCTCCAGTTTGTCGCTCGTCAGCGCCTCGGCGGCCGGCAACCCGCTGCAAGCCTGGCTGCCTTCCCCGACGTCGGCCGCACTGTCTGCTTCCACCGCGACACCCTGCTTGTCACTGCCCTGAGCTGAACTCGATGCCGCCTCGACCCCGTTACCCTTTGCCGGTAATGAGACTGTTTTGCCCTCATTGCGGCACTTAATTGAGAGTAAGCCCACCAGCCAGGTTCGCTGGTCGTAAGGGTCGAGTATCATGATGCCCTCGAGCTCGGGAGATCCCGTAATCCATACGCCATTCAATTCCGGATCGATGCGACTCGACTCGGGATCGCCCACCGGAACCGGCAATTCGATGCAAGCCATCACGCCAAGCAGAGCCGGTAATAGCAGCAAGGCCAGCACCGTTCCGGCGCCGGAGCGGCGGGCGCCTGTCTTTAACCGACCATCAGCAAACGCCTTCAACAGGCATCTACCAGGCCTGCTGCAGTTAAACCGTTTATTCATGATGTATCTCGCTGTCAGTTTAATTGGCAAAAGAGCAGGAGGCTGTGTGACCCAAACCTACTATCGCATATCCTAATAGCCTGCGCAGTGGGAAAATCGTGGTAGATAGCGGCCGATTTGCTGTACGCCAGGCTCGGATGCCGCCGCTAATGGGCATCTCGTCGACGGCTCTACCACCGGCAGGCTAAACGGGGGGGAACAAGGAATGACCCGCGATTACCCCCTAACCACAATCAGGCGCAGGGATAATGGCTGCGGGGTTTATCTGATTTTCCCGGGCGCGGGCAAGCGCTGGAACGGGCCATAAAGACCCGGTTTTAGGGTAGGTCTAGCCCGGCAACTTAAGCCACCGGCCGCAGGGAATCAGCGCTTGGAATATTGCGGGCGCTTGCGGGCTTTGTGCAGGCCGACCTTTTTACGCTCGACCTCGCGGGAATCGCGGGTAACGAAACCTGCTTTTCGCAGCACCCCGCGCAAGGTCTCGTCGTAGTGCAGCAGAGCACGGGTGATGCCGTGCCGGATAGCGCCAGCCTGTCCGGTACTGCCACCACCTTTTACGCTGACGGTAATATCGACTTTATCCAGCAAGTCGGCAACCCCAAGGGGCTGGCGTACCACCATGCGCGCAGTTTCCCGGCCGAAATACTGGTCGAGCGGACGCTGGTTTACGTTGATGCTACCGCTTCCGCGCTCGAGATAAACGCGGGCGACGGAAGACTTCCTGCGCCCGGTGCCGTAATAAATCTGTGCTGTTGCTGCCATCTCTACGTTATTCCTTCAAGCTCGATCAAACCTCGAGCGTTTTTGGTTGTTGCGCCACGTGCTTGTGCTCAGCGCCAGAATAGACCCGCAACTTGGTAAACATCGCCCGGCCCAGTGGGTTCTTTGGCAACATGCCTTTCACAGCCGACTCGATGATCCGTTCGGGATGCTCCTCCATTTGCCTGGCAAACGTGATCTCCTTGAGGCCACCCGGGTATCCCGAGTGCCGGTAGTAGGTCTTGGCCTCCGCCTTGTTGCCAGTCACCCGAACCTTGCCGGCATTGATAACGATGATGTGATCGCCGGTATCAACGTGCGGCGTGTATTCGGGCTTGTGTTTGCCGCGTAAACGCCGGGCTACCTCGGTCGCTAAACGGCCCAGCACCTTGTCGGTGGCATCGACTACGTACCAGTCACGGCGAACGGATTCAGGCTTGGCGGAAAATGTTTTCATGAAAAGCTGTTTTGCCCCAACGAGTGAGGCGCGGATGGTACAAGAACACCGCTGCACTGACAAGCCAGTCGAGCGGGGGAGGCCCCGTCAATGTCCTGAAAAAACGGCATGATGCGGGCATAAAATGTAACTCAAAGTGCCGCGCTTAAACCGCCAAAGACCGATGGAGGAGTCTTGCCTGCCTTGGGGTCGGTTCTATCCCTTCACCGCCGTGCCTGCAGATCCACAAAACTTCGGCAGTTTTTACTCATTTCGAGTATTAGCGTTATCTAATATGATAAAGGCATCAACACCATGCTCGATAATCTTTTTTAACGTTTTCGGCCAGTACCTTATTTCAGACCCTCCGAGATTTGCCGTAATAGGGTCATCGGCCGCCGGTTACCGCCGGTGTGCGTGATTGTCCTGCGTCGAAAAGCGCAAACTGCCAGGGCCGTCGATTAATTGATTCCGACTGCCGTCCGTTGCCACCGCTCGCCCCTCTAGCAGTTAAGGTCGTTAATTGAGCAGCGCCGATGCCTGCGGATCGAGCAATTCGACCCAGTGGCGTACCGGCACGGACGCCTCCCCTGCGAGGTGGACCAGACAACCTATGTTAGCGCTGGCGATGACCTGCGGTTCATGTTGCTGCAAGTGCCCCAACTTATTATCGAGTAGTTGCCCCGACAACGCTGGTTGCAGCAGTGAATAAGTTCCAGCGGAACCGCAACAAAGGTGGCTATCGACCACCGGCACCAATTCCGCACCAGCGGCTGCCAGTATTGCTTCTACCTTGCCTCGGATAGCCTGCCCATGCTGCAGCGAACAGGGCGAGTGAAATGCAACCCGGATCCCGGGCGGCGCCTGCAGTGAACTATGCTCACCGTCATGGATCACTTCGGCTATATCACGGGTTAATTCCGATATCTGCCGGGCCTTTTCCGCATAATTGTCATCCTCGGCCAGCAACTCGGCGTATTCGCGCACCGTGACTCCGCAGCCGCTCGCCGTCATGACGATAGCCTCGATACCCGCCTCAACATGCGGCCACCAGGCATCAATATTCCGGCGCATGGCTTGGCGAGCCTCTTCGCTGGCCCCAAGGTGCAAACTCAAGGCGCCGCAACAACCAGTACCTGGTACGTTCTTCACTGACAGTCCGATCCGGTCGAGCACGCGGCAGGCTGCCGCATTGATGGCCGGATCCATCGCCGGTTGCACGCAGCCTTCTAGCATAAGCACTTGCCGTGGGTGCCGTGGCGCTGGGCGGTCTCCAGTCGGTCGCCTCGGCGGTACCTGCCGCGCCAGGATATGTGGCAGCACTGCCCTGACTGTTCGCGCCGCACCCAGCATCGGTGCGAACAACGGTCCCAGCATCATCCGTCGCAACAACCAACGAACTGCACGCTCGAGCAAATGCCGCGGAGCCTTTTCCTCAACTACTTCACGGCCAATTTCCAGCAGCCGGCCATAACGCACTCCTGAAGGACAGGTGGTCTCACAGGAACGGCAGGTCAGGCAGCGGTCAAGATGGGCCCGCGTCGGCGCCGCACACTCGCCCGACTCAAGCGCGTGCTTGATCAGGTAGATTCGGCCACGTGGGCTATCGAGCTCGTCCCCTAGCAGCTGATAGGTAGGACAAGTCGCTGTACAAAAACCGCAATGTACACATTTACCAATAATCTCCCGCGCTTCCTGTCCGGCAGGAGTCTCGCGAATAAAATCAGCCAGCACTGTATGCACGAATCAGGCCTCCGGGTACAGGCGATCGCGATTAAGCACACCTGCCGGATCAAACGCCACCTTAAGTCCTGCGTGCAAGCGTTGACCGACGGCATCAAGCGGCTGAAAACTATTTGTCCGGTCACCGCCGCGAAAGCGGGTAGCATGCCCGCCGACCGCGGCTGCCGCTGCAAATATCTGCTGCGGCTGAGTCTCGCTGGCCAACCAGCGCTGGCCCCCGCCCCACTCCAGTAACTGTTGCTCGGCTAACGCAACGGGCGGCGCCTGCGGCGGCAGTGACAACCGCCACAACGGCAAATCACTGGCAAAAAACTGCAGCCGATGCTCTCTGAGGTCGTGCCAGAAATCGGTGCCCACTCGGCACGGCTCACCACCGAGAGCTGTGGCCGCGGCAGCAACACCGGCACCGCTGCCGGAAAGGCGCAGCCTCAGCACCCCATCGAAAAAAGCCGTCCCGCTGAACGGCCATGGTTGTAGCGCCCACTCACCGAGCCGTGAAAGTGCTTCACTTTGTGTGCATTCAAAACATAGCGTCTGCTCTACTTCGGGCAATGGCAACACCTTAAGGGATATCTCAGTAATGATCCCGAGCGTACCCAGCGCCCCGGTCATGACGCGCGACAGGTCGTAGCCGGCGACGTTTTTTATCACTTGGCCACCGAAGCGCAGGTATTGGCCTTTGCCGTTGACGCAGTTGACCCCAAGAACAAAATCGCGCGCCGCACCGCGGTAAGGGCGGGCCGGGCCAGACAAGCCGCAGGCGATAGTGCCACCGATAGTCGCACTGGCACCGAACGCTGGTGGTTCGAAGGCCAGCATCTGCCCCTCGCCCGCCAGCGCCGCCTGCAGCTCGGCCAACGGTGTACCGGACCGTACCGTCACCACGAGTTCGGTTGGCTCATAGGAAACTACGCCCCGGTGGTCAGCGAGAGAGAGCGTATCGCCCACCGGTGCGCCGCCATAGAATGCTTTGCTGTCGCCACCGACGATACGCAGCATGCCGCCACTTTCACAAGCATGCGTAACTTGCTCTGCAAGCGTGTCCACGAGCGCGTTCATGGCTCTGCAATAGATCCAGAAACAGAAGCGTCTGAAAAAACTGCCGCACCACCCTGCCCGTGCATAGCCTTGAACTCGGCACAGCGGGCAGGCGTCGGCACTGCCTTGCCCGGATTAAGCAAACCAGCGGGATCGAACACCGACTTGAAGGCATGGAATTGAGCTAATTCATCTTCATTGAACTGGACACACATCTGGCCGATCTTCTCGAGGCCAACCCCGTGCTCGCCAGTGATGGTGCCGCCAACTTCTACGCACAGCGCGAGGATCTCCCCACCGAGCTGCTCGGTGCGCTCAAACTCCCCGGGGTTACCCGCATCGTAGAGAATCAGCGGGTGCAGGTTGCCGTCGCCAGCGTGAAATACATTGGCTACCCGCAGTCCATACTGCTCTGACAGACTGGCAACGCCCTTAAGAACTTTGCCGATCTGTTTACGCGGAATAGTGCCATCGATGCAATAGTAGTCCGGCGAAATCCGGCCCACCGCCGGAAAAGCGTTTTTGCGCCCCGACCAAAAACGCAACCGCTCGGCCTCGTCCCGGGCCACGCGTACCTCGTTAGCGCCCCGCTCGCGCAACACTGCCGAAACTGCCTCAACCTGCTGCTCAACTTCGGCTACGGTGCCGTCCACCTCGCACAGCAGGATAGCCGCCGCCTCGCGAGGGTAGCCGGCCTGGGCAAAGTCCTCAGCTGCCCTGATCGCGGGGTTGTCCATCATCTCCAGTCCCGCCGGGATGATGCCTGCGGCAATCACTTGGGCCACCGCGTCGGCAGCCGCCTCGATGGTGTCAAAAGCCGCCAGCAGCGCCTTGGCTGTCTCCGGCTGAGGCAGCAACCGCAGCGTAACCTCGGTGACCACACCAAGCATGCCCTCCGAACCCGTAATGGCCGCGAGTAGATCGTATCCCGGTGCGTCAAACCCCTCGCTGCCCACGCGGATGCTCTCACCACTCATCAACAAAACTTCAGCAGCAAGGACGTTATGCACTGTAAGGCCATACTTGAGACAGTGGACGCCGCCAGCATTCTCGGCAACGTTACCGCCGATGGTGCAAGCAATCTCGGAGGAAGGGTCTGGGGCGTAGTAAAGACCATAGGCTGCGACCGCCTCGCTCACTGCGAGATTGCGCACCCCGGGTTGGACACGGGCCGTGCAACTGACCGGGTCCACTGCCAGTATGCGGTTGAAGCGAGTCATACTGAGCAGCAGGCCTTGACTATGCGGCGTGGCGCCCCCGGAAAGACCGGTGCCTGCGCCGCGCGCTACCACTGGCACCCGGTGACGCTGGCATAGCGCCAGTATCGCCTGCACTTGCGTGACTTGGTCCGGTAGCACGACCACCCGGGGCAATTCCCGATAGCCGCAGAGGCCATCACATTCATAAGGCCGCAGTTCTTCCTCAGCCGTCAATACCGCCTTAGCCGGCAGTATCTGCCGCAGTTCATGCAGAAAGCTGTCTGGGTTTTCCCGCTTCATGCCTTGGCTCCGATACCATGGCTGCCTTTCAGGCAGGCAAACAATCAGTATGTCACAACGGCCAGTGCCTAACCGAACACCGTAAATGGCTGGTCAGACCCTCGAAACAGCGGTGACGAGATACTAGCTAAGCAGCCCTCAGACCGCGACTAAGCCGAGAAAGTTTTGCAGCAATTGCCTCGCGTTGCGGGCAAATAATGGGAAATACGGCTCCGCGTCTGCTTGCAAACGCCCCAGCGAGCCCGGGCCTTGAAGCTGATCCAGCGCCTCCCCGTAGGCCGGCACTGCACCCCACTCGGGAATCGTGCTGTTCTGTAATTCCACGTGAAACTGCACACCATAGGCATTGCTGCCCACCCGCATGGCCTGCCAGCGACAAAGGGGGGAACTTGCCAGCAACACGGCACCGGCGGGCGGCTGGCTGACCTCCACCGAATGCCATTGCAGACAGCGGATATCCGGCTCGATGCCGGCAAACAGCGGGTCACGCTGCCCGGCCTCGGTTAGGTGCACGTCCAAGATCCCGATCTCGGGGCTTGCCTGCATGGCACACTGCCCGTCAAGCGCAGCGGCCAGCAATTGGTGGCCCAGGCAAAAGCCGAGGTAAGGCCGCTGCAGTTCCTTGACCCAGCGCCGAATGGCAGTTTTCTCGGGCACCAGCCAGGGGCAATCAGCCTCGTCCCACACGTCCATCGGCCCACCCATCACCCACAGCGCATCAAAACCCTCGAGCTGCGGTATCGGCTCGCCGGCGTCCAGTTCTACCGCCTGCCAGACCACGCCGGACTCGGTCAGTAGCTCCCGGAAAATGCCGGGATGCTCACAGGGGATGTGCTGCAGGACTAGAACCTTCATCCATGCACTCCTGTTATCCGCCGCAGCACTGTTAATTACTTAGCAGTTAAGCGTGTGGTCGCGCTCCCACTGGCTGATCGAGGCGCAGAAACTGCGCCACTCCTGGTGCTTCAACTTGGCATAACTGTCGACCAACTCACCCCCCAGGCCAGCGCGCAGGACCTTGTTCTTCTCAAACAGGCGGATCGCATCCAGCAGGTTGGAGGGTAACCGGCGAACACCACGGACCTTGTGACCGTCGGTGTACATGTTGATGTCCAGGCGTTTGCCCGGGTCACGCTTATTCTCGATGCCGTCGAGTCCCGCCGCCAGCACCCCGGCCTGCAGCAGGTAGGGGTTGACTGCACCATCCATCAGCCGTAACTCAAAACGACCTGCGTCCGGCACCCGCACCATATGGGTGCGGTTGTTACCGCCGTAAGTAATGGCATTAGGCGACCAGGTTGCACCGGAGAGTGTTACTTGCGCATCAATGCGCTTGTAGCTGTTTACCGTGGGATTGAACACCGCTGCCAGCGCATCGGCACTATGCAGCACACCACCCAGGAAGCGGTAAGCCAGCTGCGACAAACCCAGCTCGTCACGGCCGTTGTGAAATAGGTTCTTCTTGCCGGCCTTGTCCCACAATGACACGTGGGCATGGCAACCGTTACCGGTCAGATTGGTGAACGGTTTAGGCATAAAGGTAGCGCGTAAGCCGTGTTTTTCAGCGATGGCCTTAACCATGTATTTGAAGAAAACGTGACGGTCTGCGGTCACCAGCGCATTGTCGAAATCCCAATTCATCTCGAACTGGCCATTCGCATCCTCATGGTCATTCTGGTACGGCCCCCAGCCCAGTTCGATCATGCAGTCACAGATTTCGCTGATAACGTCATAGCGCCGCATCAGGGCCGACTGGTCGTAACACGGTTTCTCCTGGGTGTCATCGGGGTCCGAGATTCCCATCCCGTCAGGGCTGATCAGGAAATACTCGCATTCCACGCCGGTTTGCATCCAGTAGCCTTTTTTGCGCGCGCGGGCGAGTTGCCGCTGCAAGGCAACGCGGGGTGAGGCCTCGACCTTCTTGCCATCCATCACCAGGTCACCGGCAAGCCAGGCAACTTCCGGTTTCCAGGGTAACTGGATCAGGCTAGCGGGATCGGGAATAGAGAACATATCCGGGTGCGCGGGGGTCATATCCAGCCAGGCGGCAAAACCGGCAAAGCCAGCACCTTCTTTTTGCATGTCGCCGATGGCCCGTGCCGGAACCAACTTTGATCGCAAAACCCCAAACAGGTCGACGAAACTGATCAGGAAATACTTGATGCCCTTGTCTTTGGCGACTCGGGAAAGATTAACTGCCATGACAGATACCTCCGGGTAGTTGTCTTGTAACTGGGTTCTTCAACTATGGTAACCGCGGCACGGGTAATACAGGTCCTGCCAGTCAGCCACTGGCTTTCGCCTCGACGATGAATGAGAGAAAGCGTAGCGGCAAGCGTACTAATTCTTCCGGTCCATGCGGCGCATCGGCATCGAAATACAAGGAGTCACCCTCAGTCATGGCGTAGGTTCTGGCACCATGCCGGTAAGTCATCTCCCCCTTAAGCAGGTAGATGAACTCTACACCGTCATGCTGAAACAGGGGAAAAACCTCCGATGCCTCCGAGATAACAATCAGGTACGGCTCAACCAGACGCTGGCGGTGACTCACCGAATGCCCCAGCAGCCGGTACTGGTGTCCGGCCCGGGTGCCACGCCGGTCGATCACCAGGCCTTCCCCGGCACGCACAAACGAAGCCTCCCGACTCTGCTCGTACTTTCTGAACAATGCCGTAACGGGAACATTGAGCGCCGCAGCCACTGCCTGCAGCGTGGTCAGAGACGACGAGGTCTGGCCGTTCTCGATTTTAGACAGCATGCCCGGTGACAGGCCCGCCTGGCGCGCCAACACTGCGATGGTCATACCAAGTTGGGTCCTGAAGACCCG
>Ga0208521_1000233_pt1 | contig 37996 bp, 38 predicted proteins | sample ETNtaG_24_FD_185754 | JGI IMG/M metagenome (GOLD analysis project Ga0208521, IMG submission 185754) | Marine microbial and viral communities from oxygen minimum zone, Eastern Pacific Ocean - ETNP201306SV47 (SPAdes) (version 2) | ecosystem: Environmental > Aquatic > Marine > Oceanic ... | reverse complement strand
TAATACACCTTTAGCAGTTGGGTCAGTTACAACTAGCAGTATATCGATATCCCTGGTTGTTCGCCTACTAAAATGTTCAAGTCCAGCTTCTGTGTCCAATATCATTAGTGGATATTTATCTGAAAGGTCATCCACCATTTTTCGAAGGAGATTGTTTACGTAACAATAGCATCCTGGACCTTCAGCATTTCCCATAATGATGATATCATATCCATCAAATTCTTCAACTGCACTTTGGAATAGGTAGTTGAAGTAATCCTCTTTTCTTTGATTTGGGCCAAGATTATCTTTATTTTTCAGTAACATTTCACGTGCTTTCCCAACTGACATTGTAACATCAACTCCTAGAGCTTCACTCAGATTGGAATTGGGATCAGAATCAATACCAAGTATTGGTTGTCCCCCATAGTTTTTTAAAAGATGTACAAGCAAAGCTGACACCGTAGTTTTCCCTGTACCTCCCTTCCCGGATATTGCTATACTAAAAGTCATTTTTGATATTTCTCCTTCATGATTAAGTTTTTAGTGTTGATGCTTAATGGGTGAAAGAATTAATCTTTCAGCTCTCACATCTACTTCTATGATTTCTGCATTATCCACGGTAACTTGGTTGCCAAGAATTGGTTTGAGGACTATTTTACCATCAGTTTTTTTAGCGTATAATATATCTTCAGCAACAGTTTCTTCATGATTTTCTTTCTTTAAGTAAACTTTAAACTCACACATATGATTTCTCTTCCATATTATTATATAAAATTGAAATATTTATAGATATGCCAAGGCGTCATTAATTTAGGCTGTAGGAGGATTGAATACTAAATATTTACCATATCTCTTCATTATTCCTACGGTAGTTGCTTTATTAATTGTGGAAGCTTACCCGATAGTATATTCTCTTTATCTAAGTGTAACTGAATTTAGTACATTAACTACTGAACCAGTATTCATTGGATTTGATAATTATGTGAGAATGATATATGATGAAAACTTCTGGATATCTCTCAGAGTCACATTACTCTATGTCTTTGGATCAGTAAGCCTAGCTTTTGTATTAGGTTTATCATTTGCAGTGCTTCTTTTTAGAGATATTGAATATAGAAAGCGTCTTCAAACTGTATTAATTCTACCTATTGCTATTTCGCCTTTGATAGCTGGTGTCTTCTTTTCGCCAGCTGCTATATGGGATGATATCAATGTAGTTCTCAAATTTGTCCTTGGGCTCCCCATGATAGATGTATACAATGCCAATTTTGCTTTCTCTTTAGTAGTTGTAGCAGATGCGTGGCTTTGGACACCACTTTTTATGCTTGTATTTCTGAGTGTGTTGCAATCAATTCCAAAGGAGACCTATGAAGCAGCTGAAATTCATGGAGCATCAAATTTTCAGACTTTCAGACGAGTAACTTTTCCTTTGATAATACGGTCTCCGGTTATTTTCATAATAATCGCGTTAAGATCCATAGATGCATTCAGGTCATTTGAGATTCCTTTTACATGGGCAGGATGGATTGGAGCTGAGAGTTTGGGTTCACCGATTGATACTTTGAGTCTTTTCATGTATAAGCTGTTAATTTTTCCAGCATATGAATCTCCATTTTCGTATATTGCAACAATTGCACTTACTATGCTGATGATAAGTCTAGTAATAACAACAATTCTCTTGAAGTTTAGCGATATGCTCTGGGAGGAGAAATAAATATTGGATGACGGATATAGGAAAACTCTAATGAAAAGTAAACGTTACATTGTTTACGTTCTAGTTCTTCTCTGGGTTTTGTGGCCTATTGCAATAATGGTTCTTGAAAGCTTCCGTATTGACTTAAGCCCATTACTTTCAGGAAGAGGTGTCCAATGGATTGCAGGTGTTCCATTCTATAGTGGTGGATTCCGTCCTAGTACTATTAATTATTTCGAAGCTTTTTCCTTTGTTGCATTTCCCAGATTAATGGTCAACAGCACCATAATTGCACTAACAAGTGTAGTATCATGTCTTTTGATAGGTACACCTACAGCTTATGCACTAGCTAGGTTCAAGTTCAGGGGAAAGAACTTGCTTCAATTTTCATTAATGGCTTTAAGAACCATTTCACCTTTTGCAGTTATTGTGCCCTTCTATTGGATTTATGGACAACTGAATCTTTGGAATACATATTATGGTATGATGATTGTGTATTGGGTGATAAACCTCCCAGTTGTTGTTTGGATGATGCGGGGCTTCTTCAATGACATACCTAAAAATATCTGGGAAACAGCAACCCTTTACGGAGCATCTGAATTCAGAATTTTCAGAAAAATTGCATTGCCATTGGTTGTACCAGGTTTGATTGCTACAGTAATATTTGCTTTTGTATTAACATGGAATGAATTCCTTTTTGCATCTATCTTAACCGGTCCAGAAACTGGAACTGTTACAAAAGGAATATGGTTTGGGATGGGTGAGGCTGGTGGATTCAAAGTGGTGGAATGGGATGATATCAATACGGGTGGTGTATTGGCTTTTATCCCAGCAATGGCATTAGTCTTGGTTATCAGACGTTATCTGGTGCATGGCTTCACTATGGGTTCTTATCGCTAAGTGATTCAGCACCGTTCTCACTTAAGAATAGATGCGTTCTATTCCAATCAAATAAGAGATACATATGGTCACCTACACTAACCTCAAACCCTGGTTTTGTCTTCACTCGTATTAGAGTGTCCACAATTTTTAAGGAGATTATTAGACTATCTCCCATTGGTTCTAGAAGATGAACATCAGATTCACAAGTGAAGTTCGAGATTTGTTTCTTACTTATCTCAATGTCTTCCGGACGAACACCCAAAGTGAATCGAGTTCCATTCTTTTGATCCTTTAACAACTCAATAAGATTCTTTGGAGATTGTGGAGCAAAACATGACGCTTCAATAGCTCTAGTCCCTTTATCATCAATAATTTTGGAGTTAATAAGGTTCATTGGAAGGCTTCCTACAAAACTTCCAGACCAGACATCTTTAGGATGTTCATAGATATCTTCAGGAGAACCTAACTGGACCAACTTTCCGTATCGCATAAGTGCAATTCTATTAGACATAGTCATAGCTTCAGTTTGATCATGAGTTACAAGGAGAAGTGTAGTTTTTACATCTCGTTGAAGCTCCTTCAACTCAGCCCGTAAATATGCTCTAGTTTTAGCATCTACATTCGATAGTGGTTCGTCCATTAATAATACATCAGGTTTTCTCACAATTGCCCTGCCCACTGCAACTCGTTGTTGTTCACCACCACTTAACGCTCTGGGTTTACGTTCCATGAGGTCAGTCAATCGTAGAAGCTCGGCGATTTCTTTTACTCTTTCAGCAGTCTGCTCTTCAGGAGTTTTTCTAACAACAAGTGGAAAACCTATGTTTTCAGCAACCGTCATATGTGGAAAAAGAGCATAGCTTTGAAAAACCATAGCTACATTTCTATCTCTTGGGGGCACATCATTAACTACTTTATCGTTAAAGAGGATTCGTCCTTCTGATAGAGGCTCTAATCCAGCTATCAGTCGAAGAAGTGTTGTTTTCCCGCATCCTGAAGGACCAAGAATTGACATGAATTCTTCATCGTTTATCTCTAAGTTGAATTTATCAACAGCTGAGGTTCCATTGAATTGTTTACTAACGCCATCTAGAATAACCTTAACCATTTTTTTAACTCATCTTATTTTTTATTACAAGGATTCATAATATTGAAATGCTCTATTTTATGGATTTACGACGATTTCACCTAATTCAAGTGAATGGTCGACTAACTGATTTACGGTTTCTCCACGGTAGTCGACGTATGTGTATGTTTCATCAGGGCGGGGATCTAAGAAGATGAATGTTCCAGGTTTTGTAGGTGTAAATTCTATAGTAGTGGATTCAAATGGTGGGATGGATTCGGTTTCAATATTTAATTCAGGTATCGAGAATTGGTGTGATTCGATATCGTCATTATTAACTACAACGAGTATAACGGGTACACCTACAGTGAATTCGATATGATCCGGGTCCCAGCTCCGCTTTTCGTTTTGAGGAAGAATTAAACCATCTTCAACTGGTGGATTTGTAGTTACCAATCGAATAATTAAAGATGGATTTGAAGCTGCTAAAAAGTAGTAACCGACAATTATGCCTAATACTGAAATAGCAATAATAATCATTAGTTTTCTATTTTTCAAGGTATTAATGTTAGTTCGATTGTGTAGATAGATAATTCTTTCGCTTCAGAAAGAACACATGTAGATAGAATTATTCCTCTACAATGAATAGGCCTGGTGGAACACATACGAATTCTTCCTCATCACCTTGGGGTTCACCTTCTTGTTCATTTTTACATAATTCAGATTCAAAATCTGGGGCAAGTGATTCTATAAACATGAACGAACCTGCATCATCAACAGTGAAAGTGACTACCTCCCGTTCATTTGCTCCAGGTATATCTCCAGTTTCTACACCTAAATCAGGAATTGCAAGTCTGTGTTCGTCGTCGTCATCTCCATTTACAACTGTAAGTTCAATTTTATCTCCAACTTTCACGTAAACTACATTTGGAACCCACTCTTTCTTTTCATTTTGAGTTTCTGTAAGTTTTATCGTAATTGGCGTTATATCTCCAGATGGATCATCTGTATCTGTTGACTCTCCGGTTGTTACATAGTATCCAATTAAGGCAATTATGATAATACCAATCCCTACACCGAAGAGAAATGAAGTTTTAACCAAAGTCTAACGGATTGAATGAATAATATTGAATACTTAACTATTATGATTAACAGAAAATGTTTATGAAAAAGTTTATGTGATGTACATATAGGAGGACAATTGACATGGCTACTGTTTCAATTCAAAAACTTGCCAAATACTATAAGGATATTCAAGCAATTGAAAACATTAGTCTAGATATACAAGATAAGGAGTTTCTGACTGTCCTTGGTCCTTCAGGATGCGGGAAAACAACACTTCTTCGACTGATAGCTGGATTAGAAGTACCTAGTAATGGAGATATTTTAATTGATGGAAATTCTGTTCTTGAAGTACCTATCCGAGAGAGGGACATAGCAATGGTTTTTCAGCGATATTCATTGTACAACCACATGACGGTGTACGATAACTTAGCTTTCCCACTAAAAATGCGAAAAGTATCTGAACAGGATACTAAGCGTAGAGTAAAAAATGCAACTGAACTCCTTGGATTGGATAAGCTGCTAGACCGAAAACCAGGAAAACTTAGCGGAGGAGAGCAGCAACGTGTTGCCCTCGGTAGAGCAATAGTTCGAGAACCTAAAGTATTCTTGATGGATGAACCATTAACTTTTCTGGATCCAAAGCTTAGAACACAAATGCGAGTGGAAATCAAAACACTTCAAAGAAGATTGGGGGTTACAACAATCTATGTAACGCATGATCAATCAGAAGCTATGATTATGTCTGATAGGATAGCGCTTCTGAAGAATGGAGTTTTACAGCAGGTAGGTACACCAGATGAAATATATGAAAAACCAAGTAATACATTTGTTGCGGGTTTTCTAGGTTCGCCGTCTATAAACCTCCTAGATTGCAGTTATGTTGAGAAAGGAGAGAAGACTTTTCTTGATTTGGAGTTCTTTAAGCTAGATATTACATATCAAAAGGATATAGTGAATAAAAAGAGAAATGGAAGTGAACTTATACTTGGAATAAGACCTGAAGATATATCATTGGCACATGAAAAAAGTGCAGATACCATAGAATCAGAAGTTTATGTAATTGAACCACTAGGCTCTGAGAGTAATATTATTGTTAAGCTTCCCACATATAAAGCCTTTAAATTTGGAATGCATGACGTAGTCAATGTTAAAGTTAACGCTGGAATGAATGTCAAGATTGGTGATAAGGTGCGGTTGAAATTTAATAAGCATAATATTCATATTTTCAAAAAGTCTGGAGAAATTATTCTGTAAATATAATTGTTTTACGCCGGTGAATAACTTCTAAATTAAAGGTTTTCATCCAAATAACGTAGTAGATCTGAAAGGGCTCTTAGATCACGATGAAGAAGAGAAATGCCTGAAGCTCTAACTGATGGACTTTCAGGTCGATATAATCGACTTGTTTTCGGTTCTTCAGCTCTATCGATTAGAGGTTGGATATTTGTGCGTTCAGTATCAAGATACTGAAATAGAATTGAATGTGGATTGAAAGTATCCACTCCTTCCCCTCTGATAAGGGAGCCGATATCAGCTGATGGTGAAATAACCACTGAAACCTTAATTTCCTCAATATATCCTGATGCTGCATAAGCAATATTTCCTCCGAGTTGAGCGCCGACTATACCGATTCTGTCTATAATCACATCATTTCTAGTTCTTAGATAAGTAACTGCTCCTTCAATGTCACTAATTAATGTGTCATAATATTCTTCTGATTTGTCGACATTCTGGCTTTCTCCGAAACCACGTATATCGTATGCAAGTATTGCATAACCTCTTTCAACAAAGTCGGATATAAATGGATTCCAATCTTGTCTATCTCCATCGAATTCGTGGGAAAGTATAACTGGTTTATATGGTGCCTCTAATTCTTTAGGAACATACCATGTAGCACTGATCTTTATTCCATCTGAAGCTAAAAATGATACTTCTTCAGAGATATAGGGTTTTTCTTCTGTGGGATTTATGAGATACCATCCAGTGATAGCAGAAATAATTACAATTGATACGAGGATGTAGAGCTGAATCCTTGCCAATTCATCAATAATTTAGAAAGGGGTCTTATTAAATAATTATCTATTGAATAAGGATAGGTGCCGTATATATTGACAGAAGGATTATCAGTATTAATACGGTGAATAATATTGTAATTTGCATTAGAGCTCTGCTTTTTTTAGCTTCATCAGGCATTGTGCTTCCTAGAAAGTAGATTAAAGCCCCTAATATCAATATAAAAAAACCATTTGTGTAGAGTGAAAGATTAATTGGTTGTAGAATAGATGTAAGACCTGCAAGTGATAATATCAATCCTAGCTGCTCAATCCTGAGTTTTATGCGCTTAAAATCTGTGATAAGTGGTTCTTGCCCAGTCATCTATTTCATCTCCTTTCGAATAGTTCCTGCAGAGAAACCGATTAGTAAGTAACGTTGAATTAGGAATGCAAAAATGAAGGATGGAATCATATGAATTATGGACATAGATGCTAATGGTCCAGGTGTCAATACACCTACTCGAAGCAAATCGTCAAAGAAGTCTGCAAGGAAGACAAATGTAGCAGCATTAGTTTCAGTTAGTGATAGGGTAAAGATAAAATCATTCCATGCCACCGCAAAAGCGAAGACTGCAGCTACAGCCAATCCTACCTTTATTTGAGGTAAGGTTATCCTGAGAAGTACATCAAATGTGGAAGCTCCATCAACTTTAGCTGCTTCTTCTGAAGTCTTAGGGAATCCGTCTAGGAAGTTTTTCAATATCCATACTGTAAGTGGTAGAGCAAATGTTGCATATATGAGAGAGAGTCCGATATGAGTATCGTGAAGACCAATTTTTTGGAATATTTCAAATAGCGCAGGTGTAAAAACTATTGGTGTGACGGCGTGAAGAGTAAGCATATAGGCCAACAGAGGTGTTCCACCTATTATTTTAAATCGAGATAATGAGTAGGCAAAAGTTAGGCCTGCAGCTAAAGCAATAAACGTACTCATTAATGCAATCAAGATGCTATTTCCAAGATACCTTGGGAATTGACTTGCTATACCTGCAAATATTGGTTCATTAGTGTGTGGATCCATTATTTCTGCACCAAACATATAATTCTGTAAAGTAGGAGTAAAAAGGAAGACTGGAGTAGTTGAAAGAGTAGCCTCTGTAGGTTTGATGGATGTAATAGCTATCCAAGATAAGGGGAATAGAACTATAATTAGCCAGAACCCGATTATTACAAATCTCAAATTCTTTGCTTTGAAAATTGAATTACTCATTTTGCTCCACTTTCCACAAATATCGGAGGTATGTGTACACTAGAACCAAAGAAATAATCACCATTATTGTTGCGGTAGTTGTCATTTCACTTGTTTTAAACGCTCTGAAAGCTAAGGTATACAGATATGAAGGTAACATATCTATTTCTAGTGGGTTAGGTCCCAGAGGTGGAGGAACATCCATCCACTCTCTAATTACCTCCCAAGTTCTCAAAGCGTCCGCTAACCTAAAAATAAGGGCTAGAAACAAGAAAGGTTTAGCGTAAGGAAATATGACATATCTAAATCGGGCCCACCAACCTGCACCATCGATATCAGCTGCCTCAAGGACTGATTTTGGCACAGACGATAAACCACCAACTATCATGAGCATTACAAAAGGTGTCCATGTCCAAGCGTCGACCATCACTATGGACAAGAAAGCATCTTTTCCATATCCATCAAATGGTATTTTTAGCACTCCGAGCAGATAATTGATAAATCCGATATCGGGTCTAAACATAACCACCTTAAAGATCATAGCCGTAATTTCTGGCGCTATCAACATCGGTAGGACACAAATTGTTAATACAAGTCTATGACCTCTAAATCGCTCTGAAAGAACTAATGCAAGACTTAAACCTAAAATGAATTCAATTGAAACAACAGTTACAGCGAACTTGGCAGTATTCTGAAAACGAAGCCAGATATCTGGATGAGTCATCATATTTTCATAATTTTGGAATCCGACAAAATCAGGAGCTCTTCCAAATACTTGAACTGAGTAATCATAGAAACTTATTCCAAATGTCCATAAGTATGGTATAATGGCGAAAACTGTTAACAGAATTAAAGTCGGTAAAATGAGTAGCCACTTCAAATGTTTATCTTTTATGTTGAATGAAATAGCCAAGGGAATTCTCTTCTTTAACATCTAAATTTCTTTATTGATATATATTTATCCATAAAGAAATTATTCTATGAAAAATGAAATCAATTAAATTGATAAAAGGTCTTTTAATGCAGCATCTTCTGTTTTTAGTTTAATGCCTTCATTTTCTCTTTTATCAATATATGATGAGATTATTTGTTTTATTTTCGTTTGATCTAGTTTTCCCCAAGGAGTTTCAGGTTCAAGGAATCTTTTGGGAATTCTTATATTGCTCATCTCAAATCCTTCCTGAACCTTGTATTTCAGGAAATTATGTGTAATTTCTTTACCGAGAGCCATAAGGCCTTCTGGAGAGTAATCCATATCTAATGCTTTGAGTATTTTAGAGATAGTTTCCTTTGAATATGCTTTTCTGGCAAAGTAGCAGATACCTAAGGAGTACATTATGTAGAGCCAATCTTCATTTTCTATTAAATAATCTGCCATTTCGTCGGCATTGAATGGTTTCCCGAGTTGAGTTTGGTCATATGAGTATCCGGCATTGCTAAGATGAGAATGCCTCGCACCTACTACTGTCCCAGCTATCGTTCCGTATCCTGTCATGTATCCTGGAGGACCGTTTCCACCTAAAGATACTGAGAAGTCTTTACCACCATATTTCTCAGCAGCAGCATCTATACCTCTTGCCAAGGCGACATAAAGAGGAGATTTTGCATTTGCAATATTCTTCAGCATAATACCGTATGTTTCAGCATCACCCCATGTCGGTTTTAGTTTCTGAGTGTCTTTTTCTGTTATTATCTTATTTTCAAAGGCTTCTGTGACCCAACCAAGAACGTTGCCAGCTGTCATTGCATCTAACCCTAGGTCTTCACAGATGTCTATTAGATGGAGTAATCCGTCGTAATCGCTTATACAAAGATTAGAACCTAATGCATACATTGGCTCATAGTTGTATGGGGTCAATTTACTTTCTTTGAAAACTTCTGGCCGTCCTCGTTCATGTGCTGGTTTGAACTCATTTTTTATGTCAGCCAAATGGACGCATGCAATTGGGCAGCTTGCACATGATATCTTTCGTTCCAGTCTTGATTCAGCTATTACTTCACCAGATATCTTATCAGCATCTTCAAACCGAGTCTTTTTGAAGTTCTTGGTTGGGAGAGCACCAAGTTCATTTAGCATGAGGACATTTGAAGGGGTTCCATAATCATGGTACTTCACCATAATATCAGTACCAACTATGTCATTGTAAGTCTGCTCATAGAATTTCTTGACATTTAGTGCATTTTCTAAAGTAATGCCTTCTGAGCCACGTGCAGATATTGCTTTAAGTTTCTTACTCCCAAAGATAGCGCCTAGACCTAAGCGACCAAAATGGTGGTATCTATCCACCAATACGTTACTGTAGTATACATAATTCTCTCCAGCAACTCCGCAACTGATAATCCCGTGAAGACCTCCTTTACCGAAACTGCCTATTGCTTCCTCTACTTTTAAAGAAGATAATCCCCAGAGAGAGGATGCTTTACGGATTTTCACATTTTCATCATTTATTTCTAGAATTGATGGGTATGTTGAAGCTCCCTTTATGACTAAAGCGCTATATCCTGCTAATCTTAGAGCTGATGGAAAATATCCGGCAGCGTGTGATTCTCCAAGATTGCCTGTAAGTGGCGATTTGAATACTGCTACTGCTTTCACCATACATGGGAATATTGAGGTGAGAGGACTTCCCGCAATTATTATTGGGGCATCTGGAGAAAAAGGATCTATATTTGCTGGAGCTTCTTCCAAAAGGAGTTTAGAGGCTACTCCTGCTCCTCCAAGATACTTCCTGAATAGATCAGGTTTTTCTTTTACATCAAACGATTGTTCAGATAAATCCACATATAATATTTTACTTGATAACATCTATCTAATCCATCTCCTTGTAGCTGAAAACATTATGTGGACAGTATTTGGCACAGTCTCCACATCGATCACAAATAATAGGTAACTTGGCCTTATCATCTAATGCTAATGCGTTAAGTGTACACCCTGGTATGCAATCATAAGTTGTACATTCTTTGCACTTGGAAGCGATCAAAGTAATGCCCCCTTCAGGGAGAGCTTGTAATGCACCATATGGACAAGCAGTTACACACTCTGGGTCTTGACAGAATCTGCAGGCAACAACTGTAAATCTATTGCTAAGTGTTCTATCTGGCCTAACAAATACAGCTGTTGTTGCGTGATTCACGGTATCGAATAGGTGTCGTGAACAGGCGTATAAACAGTTATAGCAACCTATACATCTTGAGCTATTTTCTACAGCTATATGAAATCTCATAACAAATTCAGTTTATTACTTTGATGGCCAATTTTTGTTTAGAAAATCACTTATTTGGGATGAGTCTTGTGGACCAACCATAACTTCCCAGCCAGTTGTATCTTCTATATCTCCCTTTAGCCTTGCAGCTTTTCCAGGGACTACCATTCGTTTGTGTTTAACTTTCTCTGCAACACCTGAAGAAACGACTAGTTCGTTTATGCCTACTGCAGTAAGTTGGCCACCGGCTACTCCAACTTCAACAGCCAAACCTTCTGCATCTACAACAAGTAGGTAGCAGTCAACTCCAGATGCTTCTATATCATTTGCAACTGTAAAATATGTTAATGCAAAGTTAGTTGTAATTAGGACGGGAGATGCATCATTTGGTGAACCTATAGATTTTATGGCTGCGTCTACCGAGACAGGTTTTCTAGGGTCTGTGTATATACTCTGCCTTAGTGTGATTACTGGCATCATAGCCCATATGTCCATAGTTTGCATCACCATTACATCGACATATCTGTTAAGGAGAAGAGACGCAATAATTGATTCACGGTATGACATTGTAACTGGGTCAGGATTATCAGTTGCCCAAACAACTGCTGGAACACAAAATATTGGGTATCCCAATCCTTTTACTTTCTTTAATCCTGATCGTCTTAGCATAACAAGGTTGTTGACTGTGTCTTTTAGTAAACCACCGTCTGCGAGTGTGCCGGGATCAAGAACAATATCTTTCAAACCCATAGATTCAAGAGCTATAGATATGGAGGCAAGAATATCTAAATCATTATTAGAGGAAACAACTACGGGGCAATCATGTTTTTTTGCCAGTTCACCAACCTCTTTCCAGTTATCTTTAGTTGCAGCATATATGAGTGGGCGTTTCTTTGCAACTCCTTCAATATCTAAAGCTGCTTTAAGTGCATTTGAATCTAATGAGCAGAGTATTAATGGTAACTTAGTGTTCTCTGAGGCAAGTTTCACGGTTGAAGCAAACCGTTCTGGGTCTCCAGAGGCTGCTCTCACTGCAATCATATCCAGCTTTAGAGTTTGACCTATCTTGCTTACTTCGAAGTTCTCGATATCTTTACACCGCTGCTTAATCTCTTCAGCATTTAGATTGTCGCTCAGATCTATAGCTATAGCAGTTTGATTATAGTATGTGAGCTGATGTCGATAATGAACCTCCTCACCACCAATCTTCACAGCTTTATCACCTACACCTATTTTCATTTCTCGAATTGGAGGAGCAACTAGATTCATTAGGTCCTCCATCTTTTTCTTATATTTAGAATCACGTGTCATAGGTGTACAAGCTTCAGGAGGCTTGCTTCTGTCAAGTAGTTTAGCAGCAAACGCCATACAATTTGCTTCGCCACATTCCCCACAGTTTGTTTGAGGTAGAAGCTTATATATTCCAAGAAGACTAGCTTTTTCTGTCATTCAGAATACCTACCCTAAAGCAGTAATCCAATCCTCTACTGGTTGGCCCTTAGTTGATTTATTGAGGATATCATCTATCAGATTCTTAATCACTCGAACATTTGCCGGATGACTAGTCATAAAAATGTCTCCTCCAGATAAGAGAACAGTAAGAGTGGTAATTGTTTCCCATAATGGTCCTCTATACTCCCGTGGACCCCATTCTTCATTTTTCATCCAAGCTTCTCTGGCACCCCAAGCATTACTTGTGGGAGCGAGAATAGGCATCTGAAGATCTTCATCACCTAAAAGCCCTGCTTGTTTGATTCTCTCCATTAAGCTAATAGTATAATCGATACCATACCCTAATGCAGCAGTTGTAGGATCAATCAGAATACTTTCTTTGGGGAGACCCTCGGTTATCAGCATCTTATTGAGTTTCTTCTGGTTATTAATATCCATAGGAGTAAAAGCTATTACGATGTGCCCATATTTTTTGGCAACCTCAGCAATCTTCTTGTAATCGTTATCTGTTTTAGCTGAATTCAGTATAACACGCTCACCTTCAGCAACTTTAGCTGCGGCTTCAAGAACTAGTGGGTCTTTTTCCATATTTCCTGAGCCACCTATAATTAATGGTACATCAACTGCTTGAAGCACATCTTCTACAACCTTGGCAGCTTTACTTGGTGATACATCATCCAACAAAGGGTCTGTGCTTATCAAATTCAGAGAAACGACATCGGCACCGAATTTAACAACCTTTTTTGCCCATTCAGCTGGATCCTCCATTACTTCTTCGTAGTGAATTTTCACCATCTTTGCAAGTTTAAGAGGAACATCGAAGATATCTATTGCGAAAACTGGTTTATTCAGGATCTCTTTTTCAAAGCTGTAAAATGGCATAGTACTCATACCACCAGCTTTCACTACCTTCCCTCTAGACCCGCCTTCAGATTTTGTGGCCCCTATTGTTACTTCTGAAATCTTGCCGGGATATGTCTCTATTGGTATTTTAAACTTTGATTCAACTAACTGCTGAACTTTAGCATCTTGAATAATTTGAGATTGAGTGGGAATACTTTTTGTAATAGTAGAAACTATAGGTTGTATTACCAATGCTAACTCATCTGCATTAATTTCTACATTACTAATTTCTGCTTCTTCAATATCTTCTGCCAGTTTCCATAGATCTTTGATAAGATCTAAAGATTTGGATTTTGATTCACCCACTCCTATTACCTCTTCTAGAAGATTATTTTTTCTCCAATCTTTTAATTATTACTTTATCAGCTGTTATCTTTGCATTCTTGAGAATTATCTTGAATCCACCTGTTGTGGGTAACTGCATTGTAGGTGTTTGAATTACTGTTTCAGACCCTGCTGGGATTTCAATTTGAGTTTCTTCAGCTGCTTCAACTGCTTCGGCCTTCGGTTCGTCAGGTTTGGTTTCTTCCTCTTTTGACCATCTTTCAACAACTGGATGCTCCTTCTTAATCAGAAACTCTTTTAGTTCTGCTAAGTTCGTTACATCAGCTTCAGTTGAGATTTTATCGATAACGTCCTTAGGTATTGATTTTGCAACTCGTTCCTTGATTTCTGAAGGTAGCCAAACAACACGATTCCACCCACCATCAGGTTTAAGAAACCTTGGCGAGTGAAGATACTCAACAGCGATACCGTTGAATCCAGGGCTCTGGACTCCTCCACTTGTGTTAGCAGCCATCTCTGCGAAGGATAGCCCATTTACAGTTTTTTCTCTATAGTCTCGATGAACTACAGCTACCCCATCTAATTCTGGAATATAAAACGCAATACCTTCGAAGCATCCACAAGAGGTATGGGGGCTTTCGAACATACTGTATATTGAACAGGTTTGTATTTCTCCCAAAGATTTCTCTTGAAGTACCTTGTCAACACCCTCATAAATTCCTTTTTCAGAATCAATAACTTTACCTTTTGGTACTGCAAAGTTCGGTCCATTTGGATCAATATTTGCAGCAGCACGTGCATCAAACCAACTAATTGAACCGCATGATCCTGTTCTATTAGGAGTGATTACACACATATGACTAGGAGCAAATGACTGGCACATAACACAAGCGTAGAATTGGTCTGCTTCTTCATCCGTCATACTACGGGCCCGTTCGTCTCTTTCAGACCAATGTTCTTGAGCCATATCAAGATTACCAGCTACTTTATTTTGTTCTGTGAAGAAAGTAATTTGTACTTTTTCGAGTATTGGAAAACTTGTTTTATAAAGCCAGATAAGAGCCTTTCCCCATAATTCAAGGGAATTTAAGCCCTTATTAAAAGCGTCTTTGGTGAACCTAATCCAGATGTCGTATCTCTGGTTTACATGCATTACTCCTTCTATATAGTTGAGGAAGTAATGTAACCTTCGTTCTAGTACCCCAGCTATATCTTTTTCAACCTTTTTGCCAGCTACTTCCACTAGTATTCCTAGTGGATAGCTTCCGCCCTCTTTCAAATCTGGAATATCTGGGCCTTCGATTATAACTCGTGCATCAGTTATCTCATCTTCTTTTCGTGTTCGAATTAGTTCCCATTTTGTCTCAGCTTTAAGGCCACCAAATTCAAGATGCATCTGAGGTTTTCTTACTCTTTCACCTTCATGCATTTCGCCAATATCTACAGGGAATTCAGGTTTCTTAACTCCTGATGGGAGTGTTCTGAGTTCATTAATATCACAAACTTTATGACCCATTTTTCTATTTTGCCTCCAATACTTTCAACATTCCTTCAAGACCATCCTTCCATTTTTCTACGCTTAAGTTTTCTAGTGAGAATGTTGCGTTAGGGTGATAATAGCGGTCTATGGATATAGTTTTCAGCTTTGGATTGAAATGCTTCAGGGTGGATAGCATCATACTCTGGAAGTAGTATAGTCCGCCTATGAAAATTATCATATCATATGTTCCTTTTCCATCGAATCCTGTCCAGTTTTCATCCAGAAGTCGCTGTGTTACACCCTCAAGACCGAAATTTATAACATTTAGATCCTTTTTCGTTGTGAATCCCTTAAACACACCGGGTGAAGATACAATCGTTCCGTTCATACTCTTCGCTATTCTAGATACGACATTATGTACGTTTACACCATCGCTCTTCATATCCTCAGCTCCACCTCCTACAATTATCATGAGGCGTTTAGCTCTCTTTATCATTCTAGCAGAGTTTTCTGCTGCGAGATTAAAAGCAAGTTTCGGGCCTCTAACCTCAGAGGTCTCTCCAGCTTCAATTTGTGGTAAGTTACTCTCTCCTCAGTATCATTCTATCAAGTAATGTTGGGTCAGGGATATCAATAGGAGTCCACCCTTTCTCTTTTAAGACAGGCATAATCTCATCTTTTATTGTGATTGGTATATCGGTTTCAGCTCTTATGAAACGATGTATGTCATCAGGTAAAGTTCCATAATACTGTTTGTGTAGACTTATGTAGTTAGATAATTTAATCATCCTTCCCTTTGGTGTATCGTTTGCCCTTATAACTAGTCTGGCAGCTGTTACCATGAGTTCCTCTGATGTTTCTACACAATATGCAAGATGTTCAGGTGAAGGACCACCGTACACAGTTTTTCCATTTCTTGCATTAAAGACGTTCCATTGATCATCATCTTCGCGTTTACCAAGATATGCTCTTCTGTACTTGACACCTTGGGGCCCTAGAATGACAGGTATCCCCAGTCTATTAGCTCCTGTGCCGATAGCCATAGCTTTTTGATGTTGTGCACCCCAAGCAATACCTACTGCGCCGATTCTATTCAATATATAGTCAGATATTTCTTCAAAGTTTCCTCTGAGGTCTCTTTTAGCGAAGATGTTTGCTATTTTTATTACTGCACCAATCGCATGTGCATTTGAAACACAAGATCCTGTGTTCAGGACACAACCTGCATCAAAGTTACCTGGATATTTTTCATAGATAGTTTGACCATTTTCATCTCGATACCGAGCTAAATCTGATGCTGCACACCCAGAAGTTACTACAATGTAATTTCTTTTTGCGAACTCATCTGCCATTTTGGCTAGAGCTACATTTCCTCCCGGGTAGTTTGAACATCCTACAAAAGCTATTACTCCTGGAATTTCACCCATGACAATTGGTCGACCAACCTTACGTATTTCTGTATCCAGTATTGCACCTCTTCCACATCTAATAGTAAATACCTCTTCTTTGATTTCTTTTGTTGAAGCTGCATTGATTACTGATAGAACTGGTATATCTTGAGGACAAGCAGTATCACATCTTGCACATCCTATACATTCTTCAAATATTCCTTGTAATGATTCCATATTCTTCTTCTTTCCTTCATTCATTGCTTTACCAATCTGAAGATCTATTGGACAATTGGCTGTACAATCTTCGCAGAATGTACATTTGGTAAGGGTTTCAAGTACTTCTGTATCATTTAGACCCTTCTCCTTCTTCCTCTCAGGTGCTGCTTCTATTGCAGTTCTAACAGCCACTTCACCTACCTTTACTGGGTCTCTTACGATAATTGCTGGATTCTCGTTTGAGAGTAGTGTCTTGATAATTTCTTCTGGTGTTTTTTTCGTAAAGTCAGGGAGACCTGCACATATTTGATCGGATGTCGCGATTACTCGTGTACCTGCACTTCGTGCTGCATCCACAATGTCACCACGCACACATTCTTGATCTAATATCATCACATCGGCTATACCACTTCTTACATACATTAGCTGTCTAGAAATAGGGCCAACTATCTTTGCTTTCTTTGAATATCTGACAAGGTCTTGAGCTGTACAACATATACCTGCAACTTCCACGGATTCAAATTCATTTTTATCTTCAAGGTAGTTTATGACCTCACTTCCGGGGGCTACATTATGACCGATACAGAGAACAACGGGTTTCTCCTTATCTATTGCACCCATACCGATTGGTACGAGAGGTGCATTTGCGTCTCCCTTTGGTAAATTTAAAGCCGATATTTGGGCAGTGTCAGCAACCTCAAGTGCTACATTGTCGATCATTCCTGCATGTAATGCCTTTGACTCATAATCAATTGGACTTTGTTCTTGGCCTGTTGAAGTTGCTGAAGTTAGCTGTGTTACTTCGCGTTCAAGGTAAGTTAGAACCTCTTCAAGGTCTCCAATTGTTTCTGGTTTTATTCCAGCCACTAGTCGAATAATAGGCGCTTCAATATTTACTTCAGCTCCAACATCTATTTTATGATCCCGGCCATGTTTTTCTATTAAATAATCCACAATGTGGCGTGCATGGGTAGTATGTGAAGCTGCTCCCATTACACATTGGAGCAGAGACCATTTCCCCATATGTGATTCCATATCTATACCGCATGCACCTTGTTTACCAGCTGTTAGGTCACATTTTCCATAGGTACAGAATTCACAGAAGTCACTTAAAGGAGAATAGAATGCAGGATATCGTTTTAGTAGACGCATGTCCCAGTCTCTCAGGTCAGTTAAACTAGGATACGGGGTGGGACCCATAGGTTCCGCCCATTCTTTATCACCATCCACAATATTGCCTATCTGAAGATCAAATCCTGTGATCTTTGCGAATGTGGAATTTAATTCTTTTATCGATACTTTTGTGCTCATATTATTCACATATTTTTTGATGTTAAGTACCTAGATATTGGCATCAGTACTATACTTAGTACTATCTATGCGTAAATACATCATAGAAATGTCCGTTTGAAGTTACTTAAATAATTAACTATCTGAAGGTTTGTTATGATTTTGACTCGACAATCATCTAATTAGTTACTGATTATCGATTTTCTTTAGGAGTTTTTCCCATCTTTTGTCAACTGTATGCTGTATATCTTCTAACATCCATTTGTTTTCAGGTTTGAAAAGATGAGAGAATCTTTTTTGTGGTTTAAGATACTCTTCTATTGGCTTCTGCCTAGGCTTAAGGTTAATCTTCCAAGTTCCGTTTACAATTTCAAAAAGAGGCCAATAATTTGTTTCAACAGCGATTCTCGATAGTTGTATACTAATTTCAGCTTCACTCCTCCAACCTCTTGGACAAGGAGCAAAAATATTCAAGAAACTTGGTCCTTCAACTCTTAGAGCTTTCTGAACTTTATTCATCAAATCCATAAAGTGGCTAGGTGAAGCTTGAGCTACATACGGTACTCCATGAGCCACAATTATGTCCGTCAGATCTTTTTTGTACTCGGACTTTCCTTTAATTTTTTCACCTACTGGGGTAGTCGTAGTCCAAGCTCCCAATGGAGTGGCACTTGACCGCTGTATTCCTGTGTTCATGTAAGCCTCATTGTCGAGACAGACGTAAAGCATTCTGTGGCCTCTCTCCAGTGCACCTGAAAGAGACTGGAGTCCAATATCATAGGTTCCACCGTCACCTGCGAACGCAATAAAATCAATTTTGCGGTCAATCTTTCCTTTCCTTTTTAAGGCATTATATGCTGATTCAACACCACTCATAGTAGCTGCTGCATTTTCAAAAGCTGAATGAATCCAAGGAACCTTCCAAGCAGAATATGGGTATATTGTGCTGGCAACTTCAAGACAACCTGTAGCATTTGCTACCACAACAGGGTTCTCTGCAGCATGAAGTATTTGTCTAACAACTGTTGCTTCTGCACAGCCTGTACAGAGTCTGTGACCACTTGTAAAAAGCTCTTCCGAACCTGCGATTTCTTTTAGTCTGACCAATCTAGTCACCTCTTACTCCTAGATATCTTATCGGTGTAGGTGTATCTTTGCTCTTTGCAATGGAATCTAGATCAGTATAGACACTCTTGATCATTTTCTTTGTTGTGTCACGTCCACCCAAACCGTAAATGTAGCTAACAATATGAGGTTTTTCTGTTTCGTCATAAAGTGCAGATCGTACTTCTGAGTAGACAGGCCCTCCTACACCACCATATGAGCCTGCACGATCGAGAATAGCTACAGCCTTGCATCCCCTCAAATGTTGAATTAATTCTTCTGCTGGGAATGGTCTGAATGTTCGCATCTTAAGAAGGCCTAAACGAGAATCTTTTTCTTCGTCCAATAATGCTTTTACTGTTCCTGCTGTAGAACCAATCACCACTAAAGCCACTTCAGCATTATCCATATTGTAAGCTTCAAGAAAATCGTATTTCCTACCAGAGATTTCTTCGAATGCTTTTCCAACCTCTTTAATTACAGGTCTGGAATTATTCATTGCTTCAATTTGTTGCCTTTTTTGCTCGAAATAGTAGTTCTGAAGATTCATCGCTCCGTATGTTACAGGGTTATCTACATCGAGAAGAGAATGATCTATATGATACTCTCCTACAAAGTTCCTAATAGAGTCATCAAAAATCTCGACTCGTTCAACACCGTGACTTGTCGTGAAACCGTCAAGACAGACCATTACTGGAAGACGAACTCTTTTATCCTCACCGATACGAACAGCCTGAAAAACATTATCATATGCTTCCTGAACGTTCTCCGAGTATAGTTGAATCCAACCTGAGTCTCTTCCTCCCATTGAGTCGCTATGGTCACAGTGAATATTTATTGGTCCACTTAAGGCACGATTAGCTACTGCCATTACAATTGGCAATCTCATAGAGGAAGCGATGAATAGCATCTCCCACATCAGTGCAAAACCTTGGGAGGCTGTGGCAGTCATAGCTCTGCCACCTGCAGCTGCTGCTCCAATGCAGGCACTCATTGCGGAGTGTTCACTTTCTGCTGCAATAAATTCTGTTTCCACAAGGCCATCATGTACAAATTCTGAGAACTTTTCAACTATGATGGTCTGGGGTGTTATTGGGTATGATGCAACTACGTCAGGGTTGATCTGTTTCCAAGCTTCAGTGATAGCTTCATCTCCGTTAAGAGCCATGGGTTTAGACATTATCATTTTACTCATTTTCACTCAAATTCCCTTCACTCAAATTCCCTGAATCTTTCACCATTTCAATAACTTTTGTTGGACATTCAACTGCACAAATTCCACATCCTTTACATTGCACAGTGTCCACTCCAGTAACTTTACCTTCCTCTACCGTTATGGTCCCTTCAGGACAATATATCCAGCAGAGCATGCAGTTGGTACATTTTTCTAAATCTATTACTGGTAATTCTGTACGCCAATTTCCAGTTTTGTATTGCTCAGCATTTCCAGCTTCAATTACCAGTCCTCCCATTGGGATTTCATGCCATTTCTTAGTCTCCAATTCTAGTTCAACTCTTTATATGCTCGTTTGGCAGCAGTGATATTACCATCAACCACTTTTCTATTGAATTTCGCTCCGAAAGATGCTTCTATTTCAGCAATAATGATGTCCATACTCACCAATCCTGTTGCTTTCATAAGTGCTCCCATTATGCTAGTATTTGCTATATTTCTACCAAGAGTTTCAAGGGCTATCTTAGATGCGTTTATTGTGAGAATTTTCTTATTATCCAACTTAGCTGCTTTTGAAACAGATTCTGCACTCAAATCGGTATTTACAAGAATTAATCCATCTTCAGTTAGTCCAATGCCAAAATCTACGTTTCCTACAAGAGTTGGGTCTAAGACCACAACTATATCAGGATATGATACACTACTATGAATGGTGATTTGTTTATCACTTATTCGGGTGTATGCCTTAATCGGAGCACCCATTCTTTCTGGTCCGAATTCTGGGAATGCTTGTACATACTTTCCTTCTCTCATTGCTGACCTTGCAAGGAGTTGGCTTGCTGTCACTACACCTTGGCCTCCTCTTCCGTGCCAACGTATCTCCTGAAGCTTATCTGACAAGTATTTTTTTCACCTACACACAATATAATTAGAGTCTTTAAATCCTTCTTGCAGAATTAAGATCTCTATTTTACAGATAATATAGTGTTTAATATGCTTTACAGTTGGATTATATATTTGAAGTTTATCTTGTTTAAGAGCTTATTAGGTTCATGATAAATACGTGATTTAGAATTAAATCAGTGTTACTACGAGTGTGAGGAGGCCCACAGACCAACAGTAATATGCAAACATATGGAAACGGCCTGTTACAACCAATTTAGAAAGAAGTTTTAGGGAAAAATACCCGACTATTAGTGCCACTGTAAATCCTACAATCATTGCGGAAGGTTCAATTTCAATGAAAGCAAGGTTGGTTGCGTCAAATAAAATGGCGCCTAAAATTGCAGGAGCAGCCAAGAGAAAGGAAAATCTAAACACTTCCTCTCTTGATACGCCTCTTAAAAGTCCTGTACCAATTGTGAAACCACTTCTGGATATCCCTGGTATTATTGCTATTGCTTGTGCAATACCCACAATTAGTGATTCAGTTGTATTCATTTTTCGGTCAGTACTTCCGTATTTTGAAATGTAAAGTAGAGTTCCTGTTGTAAGAAGTGCGAAACCTACAACCATTGGATTTGTGAATAATGGGGTAATTGTGTTATAGAAGATAAATCCCACTAAAATTATTGGGATATTCCCTATAACTATGTACAGTCCAAGCTTCCCATATTCACTCTGGAAGTCAAGTTTAAGAAGTGCCTTAAGAATCTGTAAAATATCGTTACGGAAAAAAATCAATATTACTGCAACTGTTCCTAAGTGGAGTAATATATCAAAGAATAGTGGTACCTCTATCTGTAGAAATTCTTGAACTATAACTAGATGGCCAGAACTCGAGATGGGGAGCCATTCAGTTAGCCCTTGTACTAATCCTAGAAGTATAGCCTCAACCAGGCTTACCATAGTAAGGCACTGTTATGTTTCTGTTAATGAAGCTTTCAGGTCTAATGTTTTGGTGGTAGATGAAGATATTCGTGTTTCAGAACATTTTCTTGTTCTATTTTCTATGGATATCTAGTTTGGCTCTGTTCCCTTAAGAATTGATATAGATAATATGGTCCACCAGCACCTATTCCGCTTGTTCCACTCATTTTCCATCCAACAAATGATTGTGCACCTGGGTTTGCACCAGTAGTCGCACCAATTCTTCTATTGACATAAGTTACTCCTGCTTCAATTTCATCTAGAAATTTATCTGCTTCCGCTTTGTCTTGAGTAAATATTCCTGCAGTCAAGCCATATTCTGTATTGTTGGCTAGTGTTAAAGCTTCATCCAGACTATTCACCTCTGCTATGCAGACTATTGGGACAAAAAGTTCTTCTTTGAATAAGTTATGATTTTTAGGTAGACCATCAACTATTGTAGGTTCGACATAATAGCCGTATTTCTTGTCGTTTTCTGAGATTACATGTCCTCCTGTTAGAACTTTTCCATCTTTGTAAGCAACTTTCATGTATGACTGGAAATTGTCATAGGCACTTTTGTTTATGAGAGGTCCTAATGAAGAATCGCGTTCAACTGCGCTTCCAACTCTCATCTCCAAAGTCTTGGAAACCAAAGCATCTACAAACTTTTTCTTCACACTTTTCTCCACATATACTCTGGAGACAGCACTGCATTTTTGGCCACTATATCCAAATGCTGCTTTTGCAATTCCTTCAGTGGCTTTATCAATATCTGCTTTGGCAGTAACTATTACAGGGTTCTTGCCACCTAGCTCTGCAATAAAAGGGCGGGGTTCTATCGTACTGAACTTATTATATGCTGTAAACCCAACTTCTTTGGATCCTGTAAAAACCACACCTTTAACATACTCATTCTTGATTATCTCAACCCCAACTGTACTACCGGGTCCAGTTAGATAATTGAAGACTCCTTTGGGAAGACCAGCTTCATGAAGAATTTTACAGAGAAAATATCCAAGAATTGGGGTATCACGGCAGGGCTTAAAAAGAACTGTATTGCCTGTAATTAGTGCACCCACACTCATACCAGCAGCGATAGCTAATGGAAAATTGAAAGGAGATATTACACCCCATACTCCGTAGGGTTTTAAGATACTTCGATTCTCTTCATTAGGAAACGATTGATTCATAGGTTTATCAAAACCTCCATTATTTTTAAGAAGCCAGCAGTAATATCGCATAAGATCTAAAGTTTCATCTACATCTCCTACAGATTCAAATCTATTTTTCCCATTTTCTCATCCAAGCAGCTAACTCGAACTTTCTTTCCGCAATTATGTCAGCAGCCTGTCTGATTATTTCTATTCTTGAGTTATAGGAAGTTTTTTCCCATTTTTTGTACGCTTTCTGGGCGGCATTTCCAGCTTTAGATACATCTTCTTTAGTAGCATTTTGGAATATCCCAAGTAAAATTCTTGTATCGTTAGGGGAGCGGTTTTCAGACTCTCCTCCTTTTGAAAATATTGTTTCTCCATCAATATAGAGAGGATATCGAAGACCGAACTGTTTTGCAGTATTCTTTACGGCTAAATCATATTTTTTGTGTAACTCTTCAGTCTGGCCCGATTCTATTGCATTAAACCAAGTTTTCTCGTTCTCAAATTTGGTCTGAGTCATATTTTCTATCTAATCACGGGGCAAAATTCAGGAGATTTAAAGTAGACTATTAATCAAGATTATTGATTGAATCTTGAATTTTCAGTGATTTTTTAGCCGCTACTGAAACTGCTTCTTTTACTAATTCTTTTAGTCCACCTTTCTCTAATTCTTTAATGCCTTCAATTGTTGTTCCTCCTGGTGTCGCGACCTTTTTTTTCAGTTCAGTTGGATTTTCACCGGTTGAGATGACAATCTTGCTTGCACCTAAAGTGGTCTGTGTAGCTAAAGTGAGGGCTACATCATTTTTTAATCCAAGTTGGACACCAGCATCCGCTAAAGACTCGATGAATGCATACACATATGCTGGTCCGCTTCCAGATATTCCTGTTACGGCTGCGAGATCGTTCTCATCAATTTGTAAAACTTTTCCAGTAAGTTTGAAGAGCTCAGTTACTTTATCCAATTCTTTTTTAGAGGTTCCTTTACCTGAGCTTAAGCATATCATGCCTTCACCAAGTGAACAAGCTAGGTTAGGCATAGCTCTAATCACTTTAGTTCCTTCTGGTAGATACCTCAAAAGATAGTCAGTATTTATTCCAGCTGCCACTGATATTATTATCTTATTTTTTAGAGGGGTTTTGATTATTTCTTGAAGAGCTTTGAACATGTCTTTTGGTTTAACTACAAGAATTATGATATCTGCGTCTTTTGCTACATCGGTTGCAGTGTTTAGTATTTTTATTCCATATTTTGATGATATGTAACGGCTCTGTTCAGAGATAATTTCATAGGCACTTATGTCTTGTGAGCTATAGGATTTTGAAAGTAGAAGTCCAGATACTATTGCTTCACCCATCTTTCCTAGACCTATGATACCGACCTTTCCAAAGTTGAGCATAACAGAGACCTTGCTGTTGGAATGTAGTTTAAATCTTTCAGTTCTTTGTTTTACATTAATTGTTCGATTGTTATGGTTTGTCCGTTATCTTGATGGAGATAGGTGCGGGGGGTGGGATTTTCGCCTTCAATGGGTTTCGAACCCACGAACCCCTAAAGGGAAAGGATCTCTCCTTCGCTAGGTGATCTTGAGTCCTCCGCGTTTGACCTGGCTTCGCGACCCCCGCACTCTCCAGAGGCTTTCTGATTGCGGTTAATTATCCTTCTATTAATTGTTTAAAAAAGGAGTTCATAGCCCCAAGCTAAAGTTGCTATTATTATAATTACGATTGCAACCAAATATGTTCGACTTGATTGCATTTTCTTCTTTTCATTTTGATAGACTTCTTCAGCACATTTTTTAGAGCAGAACGGTCTATCAGCAGGTGCTGATTTTCCACATAATTGGCAATGCGAATGTGGTGGAACAAATCCTTTGCGAGACTCACTCAATTCTTTCATCTCGATAATATTTGGGTCCCATCTTGGCTGCCTTCAAGAACCTTGACTATTACGTCTGGAGAACAGATAACTAATCTGGTTGGAATATTTGATCGTTCTATTATTTTGAGAGCCACCATATCCATAAGTTCATAAGTTCCGGCACCCATATTGGAGTTGGATAAAATTTCACTTAACTTTTCAACTGTCACAGTGGAAAGTTTTTCAGTATTTGCATCCTTTTTTGGGTTCCCTGTATATACTCCATCTACTGATGTTGCGTTTAGAAAGAGGTCAGCTCCAATTCTTTCTGCAATAAGGCTGGCGGTGGCATTTGTGCTCTGACCAGGATGAAGCCCTCCTGTAACTACGAGTCCTTTCTCGTCAAACGCTTTTGCGACTTCTCCAAGTGTTGTTGGGACATATTGTTTTACCAGCCTACCAAAACCTGCTATCATTAACAAGGCATTCAACCTCGATATGATAATTCCTATTTCATCTAGACTTGATTCATCAGCTCCCATTGTTCTTGCAGCTGTAATGTAGCGTCGGGCGTTCTTTCCTCCTCCTGCTACTAAAACCATCTTTAGGCCTTTATTTCTTAAATCTGAGAATATTTTGATGTATGGTTTAAGATCTGATTTTTCAATATCAGATTCAAATAAGCTTCCGCTGAGCTTTATTACCACGCGTTCAATTTTTCTGTTGCTTTCGGTTGGCAAACAGCTCACTGAACCATCTAAACTAAAGGTATGCTAAATAAGCATAGTTATTCCTATTTATATTGTGTTTCTCTGGAAATATGTTAATAATTAATAGATAAACAGTAAAGATATTTTATATTAAATATTACAAAGATTAATTTCATTGGCATTTAAGTTCGTGATGACATTCATAGAATGACTTTGTGTTGTTGGCTTCCTGATCCCACGTTTTTGGGAATTGGTAAAAAAATGATCATGAGTATTTGAAGATAATTAAATCCCCTTATAACGCAAAGGCTGTTTCAACTTAGCAGCTAGCTCTTCAAGTCTCTGCATCATTGAGTCTTGTGTAAGACCTTGATTTATTATCTTTACAAAAGCGCTTCCAACTATTGCACCATCTGCTCCAGTAGATACAATCTGTTTTACATGATCTGGCTTGGATATTCCAAAACCTACTGCTAAATTGACTTTTCCTGAAGAATATTGTTTGAATTTCTTCACTAGATTTAGAGTATTATTCTCAATTGATGAACGTGCACCTGTAACGCCGTAAAGTGATACAATATAGAGAAAGCCAGATGTTGCATCTTCGATCTTCCGAAATCTTTCTTCAGAGGTTGCAGGTGATACAAGAAAAATGGTATCAATGTTATGCTTTTTCGCTGATTCTTTGTAATCTTTTGATTCCGCAACTGGAAGATCAGGAACAATTAGGCCATCTACTCCATGTTTACAGCTCATCTTCATGAATTTTTCGATACCTATACGATAGATGGGATTATAATATGTAAGGAGACATATCGGTATATTATATTCAGTTTTTATTTCTTCAACCATATTGAAAACTTTCTGTACTGTAACTCCAAGATCTAGGGCTTGGTGTGCTGCTGCCTGGATTGTTGGTCCATCAGCTATTGGATCTGAGAAAGGTATACCTAGTTCTAGAATATCTACTCCTCCCCGGATAAGAGCTTTAGCAATATCAACTGTGTTTTCAGGTGTTGGGATACCTGCAGTTATGTACCCAATGAGAGCGGCTTCATTTTTTGCTTTAAGACCTTTGAAAGTCGCCTCAATTATACTCAAACTTTTTCACCTAGAGATTTAGCTACAACTTCTACATCTTTGTCTCCACGGCCAGATAGACAAACGACAATTACCTTGTCTTTATTCAAGGTTGGAGCGAGTTTCTCCACATAGGCAATGGCATGTGCAGACTCAAGTGCAGGAACAATACCCTCCAGTTCAGAAAGGTGAACAAATGCTGCTAAGGCCTCTTTATCATCAGCAAGTTCGTACGTTGCTCTCTTCATTTTTTTCAGTAATGCATGCTCCGGACCTACTCCAGGATAATCTAAGCCAGCTGAAACACTGTGTGTAGGTAGTATCTGACCGTTTTTATCTTGCATAAGATATGTGAGCATTCCGTGTAGAACTCCTTCGTCACCAACGTTTAGAGTGGCTGCATGTTTTCCAGTCTTAATTCCCATTCCAGCAGCCTCTACACCAATTAGACTCACATCCTTGTCATCTAAAAATGGATAAAATGTACCAATAGCGTTGCTTCCTCCTCCCACGCATGCAACCAAAATATCTGGAAGACAACCTTCAGCCCCTTTTACTTGATACTTGATTTCTGTGCCAATCACACTCTGGAAGTCACGCACCATTTTTGGGTACGGATGAGGACCAACCGCTGAACCAAGAAGATAGTAGGTCGTCTCCACATTTGTAACCCAATCACGCATAGCTTCATTTATCGCGTCCTTCAGAGTTTTTGACCCACTTTCCACAGAATGAACTTTTGCGCCAAGAAGTTTCATCCGAAAAACATTAAGTTTCTGGCGTTCAGTGTCTTCTGAGCCCATATAGATCTCAGCTTTCAAACCAAGGACTGCAGCAGCCATTGCTGTTGCAACACCGTGTTGTCCTGCACCAGTTTCTGCTATTACTCTATGTTTATTCATATGACATGCAAGTAATCCTTGGCCCAAAGTGTTATTGATTTTATGTGCTCCACCGTGAAGAAGGTCCTCTCTCTTTAGGTATATTTTGGCACCACCCAGTTTTTTGCTCAAGTTCTTTGCATAGTAGAGAGGTGAAGGTCGTCCTGCATAATTTGAAAGATAATCTTTCAATTCTTTTTGAAAGTCTTTATCAGCGCGTATCTTATCATAAGATTTCTCTAGTTCTTCTAGAGCTGGAACTAACGTTTCTGGGACAAATCTTCCACCAAATTTTCCATATTTTCCAGATAATGGATTTTTACTGAATTTTGTCAAATCTTTACACCTTTAGCTCGTTTTATGAATGTTTCAACCTTATTGTGGTCTTTTATACCTGATGCGGATTCCACACCACTTGATATATCAACGTAATACGGCTTCACAATTCTGACCGCCTCCTCCACGTTATTAGGAGTTAGTCCTCCAGCTAGAATAACTGGTGTTGGGTGTATAATGGTTACAGCTTTTCTGGATAATGACCAGTCATGTGTTAGTCCGGTTCCACCTGGAATATCTTTTGTTTTTGTGTCTAATAGGATAGTGTCATAGTCTTTTGAAAAGTTTGATACGGATTGGATTAATGTTTCAGGTTCTACGTGAATCACTTTTATCAGTTGAATACCTGGGAATATTTCTCTTATCTCTTGTGAATATGATCCATGACTTATTAGTTGTATTGCAGTTATAGGTAGTTTCTCAGCTATTTTGTATAATAAATATTGGTCATCTTCGTTGGTTACTACTACACGTTCTATTGATTTTGGTATATCTTTCATAAGTTGTTCTGCTTTGTCTAAGTCTAGGTTTCTGGGGGTTGATGGGAAACCTACAATGAAACCTATTGCATCAGCTCCAGATATTATTGCGTGTTCAACATCTTCTTTTCTTGTGTTTCCACAAATCTTTACTTTTACTTGTCGTGTCAAGTTTCTGCTAGCTCCTTCACTTTTGATGCAATGTCTTTGCTTTTCATTACAGAGGTTCCGACAAGGAAAGCGTCAGCTCCAGATTTTTTAAGAATGCATACATCTTTAGCTGTGTTTATTCCACTTTCACTTACAATAATTTTATTGCCTTTATCTTTCGATTCAAGTATTGTTTTTGTTGTGGATAAGTCTACTTCGAATGTTTCTAGGTTTCTGTTGTTTATTCCGATCAAATCGGCGTTAGACTGAATTGCTTTTTCAAATTCTTCTTTACTATGAATTTCAAGTAGAACCTGAAGATCTTTTGAATGGGCGTATTCTATCATCTGTTCAACAGTATTTTTGCACCTTCCCATATCAAATAGAGTTTGTATAAGTAGAATTACGTCTGCTCCTATTTTTAAGGCAGCATCTAGTTGTTTTTTAGTTACAATAATATCTTTCATTAATAGTGGTAAATCGACAACTTCTCTAACTTTCATGAAATTATCTAATGAGCCAAGGAAGGTTTTGGGTTCTGTAAGCACAGATAGTCCAACTGCTCCACCATTTGACATTGCTTTTGCTGCAGATACTACATTTTCTTCTGTATGAATTATGCCTTGGGAAGGTGATGCAAATTTTATTTCTGAGATTATTGCGTTCTTGGAGCTTCGACGAATACTTTGATTAAGATCATGGGTTGAAGCTTCAATTTTTGTATTTATATCGTAGTATCCTTCAGCAATAGATATGTAGGCGTTTGCAGCCAAAATATCTAAGAAATTAACAGAATTGGGATTCAAATTCTTTAAGTTTCGATTTATCTCCTTCACTTGCATCCACCATAGATTGCAGTTTTGTATATGCTGCACCACTTTTTATTGATTCTTTTGCAAGAGACATACCTTCGCTTAGGTTTTCTGCTAATCCCGCTACGGTTATGCCTGCTGCTGCGTTTACCAGTATCAGTTCCTTTAATCTATCATTTTCTTTTAGATGACCATTTAACATTTTAAAGATGGATTTTGCGTTTTCATCAACGTTGTTTCCAATAAGGTCCTCTGGTTTAGCTTGTTCTACACCAAAATCGCTTGGTAAAAATTGCGTAGTTTTGACTTCGCCTTCTTTCATCCAAGCTGCTGAGGTTTTTCCGATATTGGAAACTTCGTCTAGTCCGTCTAATCCATGTACTATAAGAGCTTCTTTTAATCCGAGGTTTGCCAGTACATTTGCTACTGGTTCAACGAGAATTGGATCATAAACACCTACCAAAAGGGAATCAGCTCCAGCTGGGTTAGTTAGTGGACCTAGAATATTGAAAACTGTCCTTAAACCTATTTCCCTTCTAGGGGCAACTACGTGTTTCATAGCTGGATGGTATACAGGTGCAAAAAGGAAACCTATACCTATAGTTTCTATCGATTTTTTTACAAGGCTGGGCTCTGCGGTTATATTTACACCAAATCGTTCCAGTATATCTGCTGCTCCACATTTGCTTGTGAAAGATCTGTTTCCGTGTTTGGCAACTGTTGCTCCGGCTCCTGCGGCCACAATAGATGCAGTTGTGCTTACGTTTACCGTCTTTATCTTGTCGCCTCCTGTCCCAACGATGTCAAGTACTCGACCTGTTACTTTGGGTTTTATTTTAATGGCAAATTGTCTCATAACTTGAATTAATGATGTCACTTCTCCTATTGTTTCACCTTTCATTCTAAGTGCAGTTAAGAAGGCAGATATCTGAGCAGGTGTTGTTTCTCCACTCATTATTTCTTTCATTATTTGTGTTGTTTCTTCAGAGGTCAGGTTTTTTCTATCCACCAGACGCTGTATACCTTCTTTAATCATCTTCTACTCATTTTCAAGAAGTTTCTGATAAGTTTTCCACCCTCTTTAGTCAGGATAGATTCTGGGTGAAACTGTATACCGTTTACTGGGTGTTTTTCATGTCTTATGGCCATAATTTCGTTGTCATCTTCTGAATTTGCGGATATCTTAAGTTCTTTTGGTATAGATAAACGCTCACCGACAAGTGAATGGTATCTGGTTGCTATGAAGGGGTTCTTTAAACCTTCAAAGATTTTTTCTCCATCATGTTTTATCATGCTCACTTTACCGTGCATTAGTCTACCTGCTTTGATTATGTTTCCTCCATAACCATGGATTATTCCTTGATGTCCGAGACAGACTCCGAGAGTAGGTATGGTGGGGCTAAGGTTTCGTATTATTTCGCTACAAATACCGAAATATTTCTTCTCTGAAGGTATTCCGGGGCCTGGGGATATTATGATGTTGTCTGCATTAAGATTAGTTACTTCGTTTAGTGTTATCTTGTTGTTTCGGTAGACTAGTGGTTCTGAGCCTAGTTCGCCTACTTGTTGTACTAGGTTGTATACAAATGAGTCGTAGTTGTCTATTAGCAGTGTCTTCATTTGGTGGAAACCTCTTCCGCTATTTTGAGTGCGTTTATTAGTCCTGCAGCTTTGTCTTTGGTTTCGCACCATTCTTTCGTTGGCTGAGAATCTGCAACTATACCTGCTCCTGCTTGAATATAGGCTTGGTCTCGGTTGGTTGTTAGTGTTCGAATAGCTATTGCAAAGTCTGAGTTTCCGTTGTAGGAGAAGTATCCTACTGCCCCGGCGTATGGTCCTCTTCGAGTTGTTTCAAGTTCATCTATTATCTCCATAGCTCTTACTTTTGGGGCTCCTGAAACGGTTCCTGCGGGAAAAACGGCTCTTATTGCATCATAGGAGTCATGTTGGGGTTTCAGGTTTCCAACTACATGTGAAACTATGTGTTGAACATGACTGTATTGGTGTACCTGCATAAATTCTGTTGTCTTTACGGTACCATGATTTGATATTTTTCCAAGGTCGTTTCTGCCCAAGTCGACAAGCATAATGTGTTCTGCTCGGTCTTTTGGGTCAGCTAATAGTTCTTCTTTGAGTTGTTGGTTAGTTTTTGTGTGGGTTGTTCTTGGTCTTGTTCCTGCTATAGGGAATGTTTCGACGGTTTTAGATTCAGTTCTAACTAGCATTTCTGGGCTTGATCCTATTATTCTTCTTTCACCCATTTTGAGGTGATACATGTAAGCAGAAGGATTGATTTTACGTAATATATTATAGAAGATATGTGGATCTCCTTTCAATGTTGTATTGACTCTTTGTGAGAGGACTGTCTGGAATATGTCTCCGTCAGTTATGTAGTCTTTAGCTTTTAGGACAATTTCCTCATACTGTTGCTGGGTAATGTTTCTTTTTGGGTTAGAATATGTGAGTGGTATGGGTTCTTCTAATTTTGTGTTTATGTTAATGTCTGCTGACCTGTTTTTTCCTAGATGGTAATAATATGCTTCGTTTGTTTGGTGGTTAAAGACAATACCATCATCATATAGAGCAAATTCTGCATCTGGATAATTAGAGTCATCTGTTGTATTATCAGATAATTCTTCCCAGTACCTGATGGTGTCATATGATAGGTATCCTACTGCTCCACCTGCAAATCTGAAGGATTGATCTTTTACTTCTCTCTTTTTTGTAAGAGTTCTAAGTTGTTTAAGAGGGTCATCTGTTACAATACTTGTTGTTCCACCTGATTCTGTATTCTTCATAGTGAGCTGCTTGTTTTTTAGGATAACAGTTTGTTGCGGTTCAAAACCTAAGAAAGAGTATTCAGCAAGTTTCTGTGGTCCAACAACAGATTCTAGAAGATAAACATAATCGTATCTGTTTTGAAGAATAGAGAAAATTTCAGTGGGTGTCTTGGAGGTGTGAAGCTTCTTAAACTCTAATTTGCTTGTTAGCTTATCCTTCTCTTCATAGCCAAACACGGTCACCCATCTAAATCACTAGATAAACCAATTAAGGTATATATTTAAGCATTATTGTATACTTATGTACATTTATTTTCATATACCTGGGTTTGGATCTTTGATGAGTAGATAGATTATGGGTGCTGTAATTATGCTTATTATTCCTGCGAAATAGAATGGGAAGTTTATCCCATAAAAGTCAAGTAAGAACCCCGATGTTAATGATGCTGTAATCATACCTATCCCCATTGCTGTGCTTAGTAACCCCATCGCAAACCCCATACCTATTTTTCTTCCAATTTCAATTGTAAGAGCTAAAGAAGGAGGCATAGATAATGCTCTTCCAACACCAATAAAAGAACAGATGAAAATCAATTCAACAAAATTACTGGTATGAGGTAAAATAAATAATGGAATAGCAGAAAATATAAATCCAAAAATAATGAGGTTCAACCTATCGAATCTGTCAGCTAAATAACCAAAAGGTCTCTGCAACAATGCAGTTAAAACAAGAATACTGGAAATTAAAACACCTATCTCAAAAACTGATAAACCAATTACAGTAGCAAATAATGGAAGAAAAACAAAAAACACACCTAAATTTATTGCTCTTGCGAATCGATATAGAAAAAGTCCACGTATCCTGACACTCTTTAACACTTGTCTATAGGATAGTGTGTTTTTCTGTACACCCAAATCTTTTGTATCTGGAATAAATAATAGAACCATAACAAATGCAACCACTGAAAGACCAGACATAACTAGAAATACTGATGACATTCCAAAAGCTGCATATATTGCACCACCTATTAGGGGGCCAAATCCTCGTCCAAGAACCCTAGAGGTACTTATTGTACTCATTTGAATACCCTCTTCACCCTCAACAGATATTTCACCAACTATAGCCATCGCAATAGGAACAACCATAACAGAAGCTAAACCATGAAACATCCTAACTAAAGTAAGAAAATACACATCTGATGCAAAAATATACAGAACAGAAATAACAGTGTATAACAAAAGTCCAAAAACAATAATTCTCTTTTTACTTTGCTTATCTGACAAGCGACCTATAATTGACATCGAAAATGTTCGTGAAACAGAAAAACCTGCAAATATTATTCCCAGCCATAACCCAGTAGCACCAATATTAGTTGCATAAACTGGCAACAAGGGTGAAATTATACCAAAACCAAGCATCGTGGTAAACACTGAAACAGATAATGTTCTAGAAATAGGCATATTGATATTCCCTAGTTTCTTCAAACTATAACTAATATTAAGAAAACAGTATTATTAAACCTGCCCTTAACATTCAAATTAATAACAAAAAATTAAAACCATAATTAATTAATTCACTAGCAAATCTAAACCTAATAAAAATATTTAATTCTGATATCTTTAAGTATAAGCGAGAATTTAACTATTATGGATAGTTTTGCGTAAATCAGCTTTTGCAAAAATTGCGTTAATTCTAATAGGAACCACGTTCCTGGGATATGCAGCTTATCTGAGAAGTGAAACTTATGAAGATGAGAATACGTTTATTGTTATAGGCATTATCATCATCATACTTGCTGTAATATCATTCTTTTTCGGAGAATCTGAAGAAAAGATAACTCAAGAAGAATAATAGCGAAAACATCAAAGTTAAGTGAAAGAAGTAACCAGACACTAGACGTCTCTGAATTTGTCTAGAATCATTCTTCACGTAGACATGGATTCTTTCTATGCATCAATTGAAAAAAGAGAAGACCCTCAACTTGAATACCAACCAGTCATAGTAATACAGGGACCAAAAGAAGGTAGAGGCGTAGTAGCTGCTTGTAGCTATGAGGCTAGAAAGTATGGTGTAAGGTCAGGAATGCCCTTGAAAACAGCAAAGAAACTCTGTCCAGAAGCTGTCTACAAGAATACGAATCATGAGCTATATGCAGAAATATCAATAAGAATAATGAATATTCTAAGACAATACACCGATAAATTTGAGTCTGTCAGTATAGATGAAGCGTATTTAGACATATCAAATATAGTGAATGACTACAAAGAAGCTGAAAAGATCGCGAAAAATATAAAACGTGTAATAAAACGAAAAGAAAATCTAACCAGCAGTATTGGAATAGCTCCCAATAAAACCATAGCTAAGATAGCGTCTGCCAACCTAAAACCTGATGGCATCACTATTGTAACTCCGGATAAGGTCAAGATATTCTTAAATCCATTACCTGTCAAAAAATTACCTGGTGTAGGAAAAAAAACCGCTCAAGAACTTAGGAAATTAGGGATAAAAACGATTCGAGATATTGTAGAAAAACCAAAAGTTACACTGGTTGAAAGATTCGGAAAGAATGGAGTGTGGATATGGGATATCGCAAACGGGATAGATGAAACACCTGTCGAAGAATCAGAAGAAATTAAATCAATCAGTAAAGAAAGAACACTTGAAGAGGACACAAACAACTGGACAATTATACACAATATGGTTGAACCAATAATAAGTGAAGTACACAACAGAACAGAAGATGAAAACTACATTTTTCGAACAATTGGAATTACACTTACTTTTGAAGACTTCCAGAAAATCACTAGGTCCAAAACCCTACAGAAACATACATTATCTAAACAAATTATACAAGAAAACGTCATACAAATGCTTAAAGAATTTGAGCAGAAACCAAGAAAAATAAGGCGTTTAGGAGTAAGGATATCAAACTTAAAACCGAAGGATGAAGCAGAACATTCACTGGATAAATATATTTAATAAATAAATATTGAAGTGAACTTGACTATAATTTACAAAAATGATTTATAACCCCCATTAATAATCTCAAATTATAATATTGAATCAAAGCTTTTCTGAACTAACACAAACCAGCATATGACTATCTGAGAGGGTAAACATTGAGTAGTAAAAGTAATTCTGTACTAATATACAAGATCCGGAAACTGCTTTCTCAATTATCAGAAAAAAAGGGGAGAGGAACCGAGCTTGTTACCCTGTATGTACCTAAAAGTAAAGCACTTCATGAAGTTATTAACAGCCTAAGAGAAGAATACGGAACTGCTTCTAATATCAAATCTGATACAACTAAAAACCATGTTCAAGATGCTCTCACTAAAACGATGCAGAGACTAAAACTCTATAAAAAAACACCGGAAAAAGGGATAGTTATATTTGCGGGAGCCATTCCAGGAGATGGTCCGCCAGGAAGTGAAATCGTAGAAGTATACGAAATCCTACCTCACGAACCTGTCCAGAACTACCTTTACCGGTGTGATGACCACTTCCACTTATCCCATCTCCGCAATATGATAAAAGAGAAAGAAACCATCGGCATATTGTCAATAGAAGCAAGTGAAGCAGGGATAGGAATAGTGTCAGGAGATAAATTCGAAGTTATACGAGTTTTAACATCAGGAATAGCTGGTAAACACCGTTCTGGAGGACAATCAGCAAGAAGATTTGAACGACTTAGAAATATGGAGTTAAACAGTTTCTACCATCGAGTAGCAGACAACGCAAATCAAATATTACTAGATGAATACAAATCCAAAGGCATCATAGTAAGTGGACCAGGTCCAACCAAAAACAACTTTCTAAAAGAAGAGTATCTTGACTACAGACTGCAAAATAATCTATTAGCTATATTTGACACATCTTACGCAGGCGAAGAAGGGTTACGGGAAACAGTCAAGAAAGCAGATGATGTTTTATCAGGCTTAAGGTTAATGGAAGAAAAGAAGCTAGTTCAAAAGTTTCTGAGAGAAGTGAATAAAGATGTAGGACTTGCAACATACGGATTTGATGATATTAAGAAAGGATTACTGAGTTCCAGTATAGACACAATCCTGATAATAGATGACATCGGATTGACATATATTAAATCAATTTGTAATCACTGTGGAAAAGAAGAAGTTAGACAAGTTGGCAGAGATAAATATATCGAAGTAAAACAAAAAATGGCTGCAGCATGTTCAAAATGCTCAAGTCCAGACAAAGAGCTGAAAGAAAAAGACATTATTGAATACCTAGCAGATTTAGCAGTAGACTCAAGAGCTAATGTGGAAGTTATATCTTCTAAAACAGAAGAAGGAAGAATGTTGAAGAGTTTTGGGGGAATAGCAGCTCTACTTAGATACAAACTCAGATAATAATAACGCGTAACGGAAATATAAGTCAAAAAAAACTGGAAGAGAGGAGAACCCTAACGTGGAGGCAACACCCAAGATTAATAAAAAGGCCTGGAGCCCATCAATAGAAACTGAAATATTTAAGAAATGGGAAAAAGAAGCAACCCCTTTCAATCCAAATGCTAAAGGTAAAAATTTCGTGATTGATACTCCACCTCCTTACCCATCAGGTAGACCTTGGCATATAGGAGCTGCAGCACATTACTCCCAAATCGACATGATTGCCAGAACAGCAAATATGTCAGGTTACAATGTTTTCTTTCCTATAGGGATAGATAGAAATGGACTTCCTGTTGAACTTTACACAGAAAAAAAGTATAAAGTAAAGGCCCGTGAAATTCCCCGTAATGAATTTCTGAGGCTATGTAAACATGCCTTAGATGATCTTGAAAAAGAAATGATTCAGATAATGAAACAAATGGGTTTAAGCGGAGATCTAAAAAAATACTATCGAACAGATTCTAAGGAATATCGACAACTTACACAAGCTACCTTCATAGACCTATGGGGGAGAGGACTCATTTATCAGGCATCACGGCCAAATAATTACTGTATTGGATGTGGCACCACAATAGCTGATGCCGAAGTAAGCTACGAAGAACGCCCAACTGAACTCGTCTACATACGTTTCAAAGTTAAAGAGACTGGAGACGATCTAATTATTGCAACTACAAGACCTGAACTCTTATGCTCATGTCAAACAATACTTGTTAATCCAGATGATGAAAGATACCTAAAATATCAAGGTAAACATGCCATTAATCCAATATATGGCAAAGAAGTCATTATTCAACCTCACCCAAGCGCCAAACCTGAGTTCGGTTCTGGTGCAGTTATGGTCTGTAGTTATGGAGATTACACTGATGTTCTTCTATTTAGAGAGCTAGGTCTGAAAGAGATTATTGCTATCGATAAATTTGGTAAAATGACTAATGCAGCCTGTAAATATGAAAGGCTAAGAATTAAGAAAGCACGGGCTGAAATTGTAGTAGATCTAGAAAATCAAGGTTTAGTAGTAAAGAAAGAGAACATTATTCATCGAACCCCGATCTGTGAACGA
>Ga0208521_1000218_pt1 | contig 39479 bp, 34 predicted proteins | sample ETNtaG_24_FD_185754 | JGI IMG/M metagenome (GOLD analysis project Ga0208521, IMG submission 185754) | Marine microbial and viral communities from oxygen minimum zone, Eastern Pacific Ocean - ETNP201306SV47 (SPAdes) (version 2) | ecosystem: Environmental > Aquatic > Marine > Oceanic ... | reverse complement strand
TGAAGTAATATTAAAATATAATACAACCGTTCAACAAAAAGCCAGAAACAGAAGGGTGGAAATAACTTTCTTGGCACCCAACTATAGTAGGCCCGGTGGTGGTGAATCTGAAACTAAATCAAGCGAAAAAACATAATAGATAGATTTTGATAAGCAAAGGAGCTATCATGAGGAAGTATAACATATTTCAGAAACAATTTTTATTGGCTGTATTCTGCGTAAGCATGGCTTGGGGACAAGGCAGTGGTTACCTTGCACAGAAATTGATGGTAGAAAATGACTTGCGACAACGTATCACAGATGCTCTGTCTAAAATAATTGATGACCGGAAATATGTCATTGATGTGAATGCAGATATTGAAATCAGTGGGGGGACTGAAGAACAAATTACAATTCTTGATGAAAGTCAACAAGCTACCCAAAGGGCAGAAGATGTATCCACCGCCGTTGAAGGCGCGCTCGACCAATCTGTGGAAAGCCAAAGCAGGGGTGTTACCAGTGGATTACCAATTCCCGGTTTCGAATTTGAATCAGATGCTGGTAGTTCTGCGCCCGCCAACAGAGACATTATATCTTCATCAACACTATCTATATCGGTTCCATCTAACAGTGGACAAGGAACGGTGCTTTCACGGACAGTGACCAGTAAGCACCCCTCAACAGCCTACGTTAAAAAATTGGAAATAAGTATTATTCTCCAGGAAGGAGCGGCTCCTGAGCTTATAGAAAATATTCGACAAGTGGTAATGGTAGCTGCTCGTTTCAATCGCGCCAGGGGCGATGCGCTGAGCATAATGACAGCCACGTTTAAAGAACGACGAGATGAAAAAACAGCCGAACAGATTTTACTTAAAAATATTGCTGAAAAGCTAGAATCTCTGGAACAACAACAGTCAGGCGATGATTTTGTGAACTGGAAAGAGGAATTGGATAGCTATAAAACACAAGAAGAAGAACGTCGCGCACAGGATAAAATGTATTTTCAACAACAATTAACCAATCTGGAATCAGCAGCAAGGGACAGAGCATATCAGACAGAGAAAAGAGATATTTTGCGTCGTGACTCACTAAAACTTCAAGCCCTGAATAATGAAATTTCCAGCTTGAAGTCCATGATATCATCTGATGAAATTTCCGGTGATGAAGTCGATCAAGCCCAAAGTGCTATGGGTGAAAAAATGAGTGAAAAAGAAACCTTGGACGCTCAAATAGCGGAAAAAATGGCCATGCTGGATGCAGTACAATCAGATTTAGATCGTATAAATGACGACAGATCATCCACTATGATGATTATATTTGTATCTTTACTAGGCATATTGGTTATTGTGCTCGTTGTCGTATTGGTCATTATGATTATGGGGAATAGGCAGAAACAACAACTTCCACCGCCTTGGATGTATCCTCCAAGACCGCGGAAAAAAAAAAGTGAAAATAACACAATGACAACTCCTCAACCTATAGTTCCTCCCCAAACGGTTAATCCGATAGAAGACACTGGTGTTTTACAAAGCGAAATATCAGATATGCGCCAGGCAGTTGTTTCCATGAGTGTGAGCCAACCAAATACAGCAACACGAATTGTAAAAGAATGGATGGAAGATGACGCACCACCGCCAGAACCGGAACCTGTTGTAGCGGCAGCTCCTGCAGAACAAGAAGACGAAGACGGTGGTAAAAAGAAGAAGAAAAAAAAGAAGAAAAAAAAATAAGGCAAAGCCATGATTACAGATATTAACAGACTTTCAGGCCTTCAAAAGGCAGCAATACTGTTCTCTGTTTTAGGAGAAGGCCTTGCGCTGACACTGGTAAAAGAATTGTCTAAAACAGATATACGCAAAGTAAGAGCCTCTATGCGCGAGTTAGACAATGTATCTTTTGCCGTTAAGAAAAGAGTGATGGAAGAATTCTACTTCAGTTTTGTAAGTGAAAAATTCCACGAGGAAGAATCAGATGAACCTAAAAAACCGTTTAGTTTTTTGGAGGAAATAACCGATGAACAACTTATAGCACTGGTTAAACCGGAAGCTGATTCAGTAGCAGCGATTGCTTTAGCTCAAATATCGGGTGAACGCCGCAATAAAATAATGAGCCGCTTACCCTCTGAATCAAAAGGGAACATCATTATGGAAATGGGTAATTTGAATGAAATTCCCTTGGAAGCCATTGTTAATGTGGCAAATGATCTTCATAAAAAATCAAAATTTTTACCCAAAACAATTGCATTTTCCCGTGGTGGAGGAAAAGATGTTGCAGAAATTTTGGGTGGTTTAAGCTCCGAAGAAGAAACTCAATTTCTCGAAAATATTTCCAGGGAAAACCCAGATCTTGCTGCTGAAATAAAAAAGTATCATTTAACATGGGATGTTTTGTTTGAAATTTTGCCAGATAGTACAATACGTGATTTGATGAATTCTGTTGAGTTAGATACTATTGCACTGGCCCTAAAAGGAATGGCGGAAGACATTGTAAATCGAGTAATTGAAAACTTGCCAAAGAAGAAACAGGCTATGTTTGAACCGGTTGAAGGTGCCGTTGCAAAGAGAGAAGTGGACGGCGCTCGCAAAGATATTGTTGCTGCTGCGAGGCAATTGGAAAAAGATGGAGCCTTCAATCTGGCAGACTTGGTTGGCGGCGGAGAAATGGTAGAATAACCAAAATAATAATCGACCGTATTTTTATAAACAGCCTTCGCTAATTGAGAAGGCTGTTTTATTTTCAACACTATGTTTCGACCCATTCGAATACTTATTCTTTCATTATTATTCCTCGGCTGTGTTAAGGAAATTGATTATAAAACGCTGACCACAGCATTTTCCACTGACATCCGAGGGTTTGATCCTGCTTTTGCCACTGACATAAGAACAGGTAAAATTATATCACTTGTTTATGATAATTTAGTGCGCTTTGATAATGAAATGAATTTAGTGCCAGCATTGGCTCAACAGTGGTCAGTTGATCTCACAGGGAGAAAATATACCTTTATAATTAGAAACAACGTTCATTTTCATGATGGTTCTCTATTGACAGTTTTCGATATTGCCAAATCATTTCAGAGAATTTTAGATCCAAACACGGCTTCTCCTCAAACATGGTTATTGGATCGCATAATCGGCGCAAAAGATTTTATGATCGGTAAAGAAGATTCTTTAAAAGGATTAATAATCTCCAATGATTCAACAATCGTAATAAAGCTGGACAAACCTTTCGCGCCCTTCATTCAATATTTAGCTATGCCTGCAGTAGCGATAATAAATATAAAGGAAAACGAGTCGTTAACTCAAACACCTAGCGGTTCAGGTCCTTGGAAATTGGAACGGTGGGAAAGAGATGGCGAAATAATATTATCCCGAAATGAAAAATATTGGGACAATCATCCCAAAACAGAAAGAATGCGTATACGTATTCTTTCTGAAGTCATGACACAATCTGCAGAATTTGAAGCAGGGTCACTCGATATTTTAGAAGTGCCCCAAGGTGAAATGGAGTACTGGAAACAATATAGCTACAATCAACTAGATGTAGATGAATTGAATATCTGGTATATTGGAATGAATTGCTCACGATCACCTTTTAATGATGTGCGTTTGCGCCGGGCCATGAATTACGCAATAGATAGAGAAAAAATAATTCACATACTATTAGATAGCTCGGCTACATTGGCCAACGGTCCTCTTCCTCCCCAGTTATTACATGAAGTTGGTGAGATGCATTATGAATACAATCCTAATCGAGCAATTCAATTACTGAAAGAAGCCGGATTTGATAATGACCTGCATACAGAATTATACGTAGCGGGGGGATCAGAAATGTTTCATGTATTGGAAGCATTACAATCCGATTGGGAAAAAGTTGGCATTATTGTTGATATTAAACGCAGCGACTGGAATGTATTCAAAACGTCCGTCAGGGAAGGAAAGCCCGACCTTTATTATTTGGATTGGTTTGCAGATTATCCCGATGGAGAGAATTTTTTATATCCATTGTTTCACAGCAAGGAATCCATGACAAAACGAAATCGGTTTTCCGATCCGGAAATAGATATAATTATAGAAAAGATCCAACAGTTAACGAATCGCGTCGAACGGCAACAATTGATAGCAACGGCGAATAGGATGGTTGCGGATGCAGCCCCCTGGGTATTTTTATGGCACAGCAAAACAACATATTTGACCCGGGAATGGATATCAGGATTTCAACCGTCTTCGATTTTTAATGCAAACCGTTACATGAATATCACCAAAGATCCTCCTCGATGATTCAATATTTCCTAAACAGACTCCTGCAAACCATTCCGGTTTTATTCGGTGTTATTGTAATTACGTTTGTCTTGATGTATATCATCCCTGGCGATCCCGTCGTTTCTATGGTTGGAGAACGTTACAACGAAGAAACCATTCAGCGTCTGCGCGAGGATATGCATTTAGACGACCCTTTGTTCATCCAGTTTTTTCGATATGTAGGAAATGTTGTTCGTGGAAATTTTGGTAATTCGTTTATTACAGGTGAACCTGTTATAAATCTGATAATGGAAAAATTTCCCAATACCATGATGCTGGCTGTGTGTGCCATGTTTTTTGCTATACTCTTTGGTCTGACGGCTGGAATTTTAACATCTATTCGACCGGGAAGTTTTATTGATCGAGGTATAATGGTTTTGGCCCTTGCGGGTATTTCAGCGCCGGTATTTTGGGTAGGATTGATCCTTATTTTGGTGGTGGGCGTGATGTTGCGCTGGTTACCTCCTACAGGTTTTGGCGGAATAGAATATCTTATTTTGCCTGCCCTAACGCTCGGACTTAGATCGGCTGCTTATCTAGCTCGTTTAACACGAGCAACAATGTTGGATGTTATGAGTCAGGATTATATCCGAACCGCTCGCTCCAAAAAGCTATCGGAATGGAAAATATATTTACAGCATGCATTCCCAAATACGTTGATTCCGGTTATTACGGTTATTGGCACAGATTTTGGCAGTTATTTATCAGGCGCTGTGCTGACGGAATCTATTTTTGGTTGGCCCGGAATTGGGCGCTTGGCATTGGAAGCCATTATGAAAAGAGATTTTCCTGTCATTCAAGGAACAGTGCTTTTTATGGCAATCATGTTTGTGTTAATGAATGTATTGGTGGATATGTTATATGGCGTTGTTGATCCAAGAATTCGACTTGAAAGATCTGGAAAATGATAGTAAATAGAACATTGAAAGATCCGGGAATTATTTTAGGAATATCATTTGTATTGATTATTGTAGTGCTTGGAATTTTTGCTCCTTGGCTTGCTCCAAGAAACCCCAATGATCAAATACTGGAATTCCGACACAAACCGCCGGGGTTTGTAGGCAATATTATTAACTATAGATTAGCGCAAGACTTGCCAGAAACGTCCATGGCTTTACAGAATGCCTTTGTTGAAGATAATACAGCTATTATTGTTGATGTATTGAACAGAGAACACAGAATTTTGTTGAAAAACATTTCAGGAGAGAGCTTGACTACTGGAAAAGAAACAGTCACCTTTTGGTTAGGAACGGATCAATTTGGGCGGGATATATTATCCAGGATAATTTATGGAGCGAGAATATCGTTGATGGTTGGTTTCACTGCTAGTTTAATTGCGCTGTCAATTGGTGTATTGTTAGGTGCACTGTCTGGCATCAACGGCGGGAAAATAGATACAATTATAATGCGTTTCACCGATGTTATGTTTGGCTTTCCCACATTACTTTTTCTTATAGGGATTACTGCTGCATTGGAACCAAGTCTAAATGTTGTGTTTCTTGCTGTAGGACTCGTTACCTGGCCGGGGATGGCACGGTTGGTTCGAGGACAAGTTTTACAGTTGAAAGAACAGGAATACATTCAATCAGCAAAAACCTTGGGTATTAGTAAACGAACAATTCTTATACGACATATTTTACCTAATAGTTTAGCTCCTATAATTGTTACTTTTACTTTAGGAATTGCCGGCGCGATCATGGCAGAGGCCAGTTTGTCCTTTTTGGGATTAGGGGCTCAACCACCCACACCTAGTTGGGGGGCTATGATTAATAATAGTAAAGATTTCTTACGCATTGCACCATGGTCATCCTTGGCGCCGGGGATGGCAATTGCGATTGCCGTGTTAGGCTTTAATTTGTTGGGCGACAGCATCAGAGATTTATTAGATCCCAAAATGAGGAGAGAAAGGTAAAAATTGAATACTCTTGTTGATCAAATAGAAGCACATATTCTTTCCGGATGCACGAACAATCAAAAGCGGGCTATTGGGACTGAAATTGAAACCATACTATATAATAGTAATGGTGAAAGGATTTCTGTAGATCGCGGCGCTGAATATTCAGCAGCCGATTTAATAGAGGATATAGATTCAGGATGTAAAGACATAAATACATTTGTTACCTGTTCATTGGAACCGGGCGGCCAGGTGGAGTGGGCTTCACGACCAGCATTTAATATCCATGATATTCACAAAGAATGGAATGATATTCAAACTATTTTAAAAAGTGCGTGTATAGACAATAGACTTACAATTGTTGATTTAGCATTAGATCCAATTTATAGCCCTAACGACATAAAACTTATTAATCATCGAAAGTATCAATTAATGAACGACCGTTTTTTGACGACAGGAAAACACGGTCAATGGATGATGCGTAATTCTGCCAGTGTGCAGGTGAATCTTGATCTGATGGATAAAAAGGATGCAGAAGAATGCGGATTCATTGCTGATTGTATAAGTCCGCTCGCAGCTGTTTTATTTTCTAATGCGCCTTTTAAGAATGGTCGCCCCATTGGTTATGAAAATATACGGTATCGTATTTGGGAAGACACAGATCCGGCAAGATGTGGTCATTTTCTGGATCACGGCATCCAAGGAGCTGATGGATTATTAAACCAATTTTGTCACTATATTTTGGATGTGCCGGTTATTTATACAACGCCGGATAAAAATGACAATGTAGGATTTTACGATGGGACTATTAAACAATGGCTGGAAAGCACAACTGAAAACAATGAACTTAATTCAGAGGATATTAAAACAGCGCTCCATCAGATTTTTACTCATGGACGTTATAAAACGGTTCTTGAAATTCGTTCAACTGATCGCCCACCAAAAGGATATGAATTTGCACCTATTGCCTTTTGGCAGGCTTTGATGGAACAAGGAAAAACGCGTGATATATTATTGGGAGAGATTAGCAATTGGTCTCTATCTGAACGAATGGAATTAAATTTAAAAGCCTCCACACTGGACATGAATCAGTTAGGGCCAAATAATAAAACAATTCTTCAATGGTTTGAATGGTTAGCAGAATTAGTATATGACAGCTTGAATGAACGGGCGTCTGAATTGGATATTGAATCAGAAAAAAAATATATTGAACCCTTTTTTGAAAGCGTATTATCCAAGGGTGTATTTACATTACAATCTCAAGAACAGTTTACAGAAAAAGGAATCTCTATTAAAGAATTTATTATGAAGAAAAATGCAATTATTTAGTCTGGAACAGATCCATAACAAAGTTATTCACTTTCCAATTGCACTGTTATCAACAAGTGTGTTATTCGATCTTATTGGTTTTTATTCCGACAACAAAAAGATGTATTCAACTTCTTGGTATTTGTTGATACTTGGGACACTATCTGCCCTGTCAGCTGTGTTAACCGGTTTTATTGCTGATGAAACTCAAGGCCATATGTCCGAACCGTTCCCTATTTTCACAACACATGGTTCAACACAAATTTTCGCCAGCTTACTATTTCTTTCACTTCTTATCTGGCGTTATGTAAACATTCGTACGGAAACAAAACCCACTTTTGTATATTTAGTTGCCAGTATAGCCGGCATTTTAATACTGTTTTATGGTGGACACTTAGGTGCTGTCATTGCAGGCCGAATATAAATGACACCGATAAACCTTTCGACACTAAGCGCACATGTTTTAATTTGTATACATAATAAAATCATATTCCAAGATCTTTTTAACCTTTCATGGGCTGGTATTCTACTTTAATAAAATCTTCCGTTGGTAAAAAAGCCGTTATGGCGTTGAGCGGTTTATTATTATGCGTATATCTTGTTATTCATTTATTTGGCAATCTTATGCTTTTTGCCGGTCCTGAAATTTTTAACAGTTATGTAGAAGCATTGTCATCAGTTAAGCCACTAGTACGAGCAATTGAAATCATATTGGTTGGTTTATTTTTAATCCACATTTTATTAAGCATTAAACTGACAAGAGACAATATTACTTCAACTGCTGTCAAATATGATTTGAATAAAGCAGATGATAATTCCGTTTATTTCTCAAGAAATATGGGCCTTACCGGAAGCATCCTTTTAATATTTTTAGTTACTCACTTATCTACCATTTGGTATCAGTTTCAAACCCAACATGATGCAGGGAATTTTTATGGTATTGTTGTTGGAGAAACAGTCGGTTTCGGGAATCCATATATAACAGTATTATATTGTTTTGCCATGGTATTGTTGGGTTTTCATTTACGTCACGGATTTCAATCTGCCTTTCAATCCTTTGGCATTAGATATAATAAATACAGTGGACTTATTGAAGCAGTGGCTGTGTTTTTTTGGCTAATTATTCCGGCGGGTTTTTTATCAATTGCACTTTATTTTGGAATAATTGGAGCCGGCTAATGTTGAATAACAAAATACCAAGCGGACCCCTTGCAGAAAAATGGACACATCATAAATTTTCTTCAAAACTGGTGAATCCATCCAATAAACGAAAATATGATATTATTATTGTTGGTACAGGATTAGCGGGAGCATCTGCTGCTGCATCGCTAGCAGAACTTGGATATAATGTTCAGGCATTTTCTTACCACGAATCTCCACGAAGAGCCCATAGTATAGCAGCGCAAGGAGGAATTAACGCAGCAAAAAACTATCCAAATGATAGCGATAGTATTTACAGACTTTTTTATGATACCATAAAAGGCGGAGATTACCGTTCAAGAGAAGCCAATGTATATCGATTAGCTGAAGTGAGTAATAATATAATTGACCAATGTGTGGCTCAAGGCATTCCATTTGCCAGAGAATATGGGGGCTTATTAGATAATCGGTCTTTTGGAGGAGCACAGGTTTCCAGAACCTTTTATGCTCGGGGTCAAACCGGCCAACAGTTGTTATTAGGAGCCTATTCTGCTTTGGTGCGTCAAATGAATAGAGGACAAGTGAAATTTCATCCGAGACATGAAATGCTCGACTTGGTATTGATAGATGGCGAAGCAAAAGGAATTGTAACGCGAAATCTTATTACAGGTGAGATTCAATCTCATTCTGCAAACGCAGTTGTTTTAGCAACTGGTGGGTACGGAAATGCTTTTTTTCTTTCAACAAATGCCATGGCAAGCAACGCAACAGCAGCATGGAGAGCTCATAAGAAAGGAGCCTTTTTTGCTAATCCGTGTATAACGCAAATTCATCCAACATGTATACCCGTTGCAAGCGGCCATCAATCTAAATTGACATTAATGAGCGAAAGCTTAAGGAATGATGGTAGAGTTTGGGTTCCTAAAAAGAAAGGAGACAAACGTCATCCATCTGAAATTACTGAAGATGAGCGGGATTATTATTTGGAACGTCTTTACCCTTCGTTTGGTAATCTTGTACCTCGCGATGTAGCGTCTCGCCGAGCAAAAGAAATGTGCGATTTGGGACATGGAGTGGGCGAAACAGGATTAGCTGTATTTCTGGATTTTGCAGATGCAATTGAACGCATGGGGAAAGATGTTGTCGTTCAAAAATATGGTAACCTTTTTGATATGTATAAACAAATTACTGGTGAAGATCCCTATGAAATTCCCATGCGAATTTACCCGGCTGTTCATTATACTATGGGTGGTCTTTGGGTGGATTACAATCTTATGAGTACCATTCCAGGTTTATATATTCTTGGTGAAGCAAACTTTTCTGATCACGGTGCAAATCGCCTTGGAGCCTCTGCATTGATGCAGGGACTGGCCGATGGTTATTTTATATTACCTTATACTATAGGTGATTATTTATCTGGGAAACTTGGCGAAGTTGTTTCAATAGAAAACGAAGCATTTTTAAAAACAGAATCAGATGTAAAAAATAGGATTAATAATCTTATTTCAATAAATGGGAATAGAACAGTGGATGATATACACAAAGAACTTGGACTTATTCTGTGGGAAAATGTTGGTATGGCTAGAAATAAATCCGGACTGGAAAAAGCAATTGATTCCATCCCAAAACTCAAGGATGAATTTTGGAGCAATGTTAAAGTAACAGGTATGGCAGATGAACTGAACCCCGAACTGGAAAAAGCAGGCAGAGTAGCAGATTTTCTAGAACTTGGCGAATTGATGGCCAGAGATGCTTTAAATCGAGAAGAATCATGCGGTGGACATTTTCGAGAAGAACATCAAACGGAAGAAAACGAAGCAAAACGAAACGATGAAGATTTCTCATTTGTTGCCGCTTGGGAACACAAAGGAGACAATCTTCCTGCCGAACTTCACAAAGAAGAATTGATCTTTGAAAACGTTGAATTGACCACAAGGAGTTATAAGTAATGAAGGTGATATTAAAGGTTTGGCGACAGAATAATGCCGAATCTCAAGGCGCCTTTGAAACTTATCCTGTGGATAACGTTTCCGAAGATATGTCATTTTTTGAAATGATGGACATGTTAAATGATCAACTTGTATTAGACGAAAAAACACCTATAGCATTTGATCATGATTGTCGTGAAGGCATTTGTGGAACATGTGGTTTATTTATAAATGGTAGAGCCCACGGAAAGATAAGAGGCATAACAACATGTCAGCTACATATGCGTAGTTTTGAAGATGGTGAAACAATAGTTGTAGAACCTTGGAGGGCAAAAGCATTTCCTGTCATTAGAGATTTAATAGTTGAAAGAACATCTTTTGACAGAATTATGGAAGCGGGCGGTTATGTTTCTGTTAAAACAGGTGGAACTCCGGATGCAAATGCAATTCCAATTGCAAAAAGAAACGCAGATGAAGCCATGGATGCTGCATCTTGTATTGGATGTGCCGCTTGTGTAGCAACATGTAAAAATTCATCCGCAATGTTGTTCGTAGCTGCTAAAGTATCCCACTTATCCTTACTCCCTCAAGGCCAACCGGAACGGAATGAACGTGCTTTAAATATGATAGAAGCAATGGATGAAGAAGGGTTTGGGAATTGTACAAATACAGGCGCTTGTGAAATTGAATGCCCAAAGGAAATATCAATCAGTCATATTGGGAGACTCAATAGAGAGTTTTTAAAAGCCAGTTTAAAAGGCTGATTTTTATACGTTAAGAAATAAAAAAAGCCCTCTAGGAGGGCTTTTTAGTTTATTTCAATCTAAAATTCACCGGGATGGAAATCCAAACACCCACAGCTCTTTCCCGCTGTTTAGCGGGTCTAAAGCGCGTTTTACGAATTGCTGCTATTGCTGCTTCGTCCAATCCGGTATTTGGGATACCTTTTAAAATGGACGTTTCTTTTACCCGACCTTTTTTATCAACGAAGACTTGTACAATAATAGTTCCTTCAATTCCAGCTTCCTGGGCAATCTCGGGATATTTTGGACGAATAGGCGTAAGGGGTTTAGGTGGATCATCATATGGTATAAATTTTACGCGAGGTCCTTCAGGAGGGGGCGGAGGAGCATCCCAAGCCTCAAAGCTTTCCAGGTCCGTTTCTTCAATTGTTAAATCATCTGCTAAATCTTCATCTTCGGATTCAATGGGCACGGAAGGACGAGCTGGAGGCGGAGGCAAATCTATTTGTTGAGTTAGAGGAATGTCAATTTGTTCAATAATGATTTGATCAGCATCTTCCAATACAACTACTTCGAAACTCCGCGGAATAAATAAAAATCCAAACGTAATCAGTAAAATTCCAAATAATCCCGAAACACGCACTATAACAGGATAATTGAATTTTAAGATAGGGGAGTATTTGTCCATGGGATTATTCAACTGCTGTTTTTGTCGAATAATTCAATTTTAGGGCATCAGCTTTTCTAAGTTCATTATGAATTTCAGATATGAGTCCCATTTTTGCAGATTTATCTGCTTTTAACGAAACGGTCAATAAAGGGTCTGCAGCGCGGACTTCGTACATAATATGGCGAACATTATCAACGCTGTGTAGTTTATCCTGAATAGAGACCATTCCTTCTTTTGAAACCCAAATATGAGAGGTGTGTCGCTTTGATTTTAGTTTTTCAATCCGTTTTGCTCTTGGGAGTTCTATAGGAAGGCCGGAATATTCCCTTAGGACAGTTGTAACCATGAAAAATATCAACAGCATGAAAATGATATCCGGCATAGATGCGGTGGGTATATCTGTTGATATTTGAGTTTTACGCTTGAGTTTCATTAATCGCTCTCTGCAATAGAAATACGTTTAGCGTTTGCCATTTTGAGTTGGTCAATAACACTCACGTAATCACTATATTTTGTTTTTTCATGTGCCTTTACAGATATGATCAACTTATCATTTTCAGTAATCCTACGCCGAATTTCTTTGTTGAGATCTCTTGTTTTTACAGGTTCTCCACCCAGCAAAACATTGCCACTGGAATTAATTAGACAATTTAGGATATTATCCTTTTTAATCTCTATTTCTTCTCCTTCAGCTGGTAAAACTATCCCTAACCCTTTATCCATATCAATTGTAGTGGTTACCAGAAAAAATATAAGAAGCAAAAAGGCAATATCTGCCATTGAAGCTGTAGGTATTTCTCCGCGTTTAAAGCGGCGTTTTTTCTTCATCGAAAAAGGGTATTATTTCTTTTTATTTGTTTCCATCTCATAGAGATGGTCAACGAGCTGAATGGAGCGTTCTTCCATATCCAGAACCAGTTTATCAATTTGGGCTACAAAAACATTCTGGAAAATTTGAATAATCATAGCTACGATTAATCCAAAGGCGGTTGTCAACAGTGCTTGTGAAATACCCCCAGCTACAACTGCCGGCGATATATCATCTGCTGCCGCAATGGCATCAAATGCATTTACCATACCTGCAACTGTACCAGTAAACCCAAGCATAGGCGCAATGGTAATAACTGCATTCAACCAGATCATGTTTTTTTCCAGAAAAGACATTTCAAGTGATCCTGCATTTTGGATTGCTTTTTCTACTTCTGCAAGCCCGCGATGCATTCTGGAAAGCCCGGCATGAAAAATTTCAGCGACAGGACCGTGTGTTTTTTCACACAATTCGAGCGTTGAGTCTATTCCATCATTATCTAATGAACTATGTACATCTTTAAAAAATTTCTCTGCATTTATTGATGACATTATTAGTGAATAAAAACGTTCACCAACAAATGCAAGGCCAAAAACAAGAGATATTAATATGGGCCACATGAAAGGTCCACCATTTACGAAATATTCGACTAGCATCTAGTCCTCCGTTATTCTTTTTTATTGATTGTTTTCCTCGGAAAATTGATGCTAAAATTATTAAATTTCATAGGAAATATCAATAATTTCAGCTTTTTAATTTACTGTGAATTATTGATGAATCCAGCAGCTTCGTTAAAATAATTTAAAGCTGTTATTACTTGATTATCATAATTCAAACGAACACCAATTGCCTCATCTTTCCCCCAATGTGCACCGGCTATTTCCGATTTCAACATATTTAAAATATAATCTTTGTCTTTTTCCAATTCATCCACATTCAACTCAATCTCTTTATTGGATGCATATTCTAAAAATAGTTGAAAGTCATTTTCATCAAGTTCCCAATAGGACTTGAAGGTTTCAAAAGTTTCAAATTCATCTCTATGATTACTGGCATAATTAGACCCCCAATTAAAAAAAGGTCGCTTCGTATGGGTAAGTAATTTTTGAGTGTTTTTCTGAAGTTTTAAATCCCATGCGATGTGTTGATCGGGTGTTATCCCGCCACCGCCGTACACAATCCTACCTGTCCTCGTTTTGTATTTTGGCCTTAGTTCCTTTAATGAGTCAAGAACTGTTTCTCGATTTTCAACATACAAATCTTTATAATAATCTTTTGTGTCACCATTTGAATATGGCCGTTGTATGAGACGGCCGCTAGGAGTGTAATAGCGCGCTATAGTAACACGCATTGCCGATCCATCATTCAAGGGTAATTGTCGTTGAACCAATCCCTTACCAAAACTGGTTTCGCCGACCACTAATCCTCGATCAAGATCCTGAACGGAACCGGCCACAATTTCACTGGCACTGGCAGATCCGCGATTGATTAACACAATCAGTGGATAGTCCTCCCGTCCTTGGGTGGGGTCTGCAATAAAAACTTGCTCCATATTTTTGCTTTTCCCCTTGGTAAAAACCAACGTGTCTTTCCGGGCGATAAATAAATTGCTAATTGCTGCAGCTTGTTCTAGATATCCACCGCTGTTATTTCGCAGATCCAATATCAATTTTTTCATGCCTTGGGCTTCAAGCTTATTAAATGCTGTGCGAACTTCTTCGTCTGTCGTTGCAGAAAATCGTGTGAGCCAAATATATCCAGTTTCACTATCCAACATTAATGATGCTCGAACACTGTAAATGGGAATATCGTCCCGGACAATGGTTACATCAAATCGATCACCTCCAAGACGATTTATTGTGATAACAACTTCTGTCCCTTTTGGTCCACGGAGCTTTTTAAACACATCTTTTTTTGTGATTTCATAAGCATCTTCACCGTTGATGGAGATAATTTGATCGCCCGGCATAAGTCCCGCCCGCTCTGATGGACTATCAGCCACAGGAGAGATTACCGTTATATATCCATTCAAAATATCGAACTCAATTCCAATACCTTGGAATGACCCCCGAAAAAGTTCATCAATTTCTTCCTGCTGTTTAGCAGGGATATAAATAGAATGAGGGTCTAATTTTTTGAATATGCCCTGAAAAGCTCCCTCCATCAGTTCATCCATATCAACATCTTCGAAATAAAGTTGATTGATATAATATAAAATTTGATTCATAACCTTAAACTTGCCTTCAATGGCGCTGTAAGGATTTTTGGAATACAAAATCTGTGAAAGGGGAATTAGTATAAATAACGCAACTGTAATAACGGTCAACGCAAAAGGAACCCGTTGGAAAATCTTCTTATTTTTCATTGATTTGATTTTTTAATGAAAGGGTTTAGGTCAATATAAGCTATAAACCAAAATAAAACATGGTACGTATAGTTAAGCCCTGTATTGTTGACTTTGGTGAGTCGGCGATTTGTTTACGGTCGTTCAAAAACCATTCCCCTGCGCCGATAGTTCCTTGATTATAGCCAAGGCTCAAGCGCAATCCCACACGATCCATAATTTGCCATTTGATTGCTACGTAAGGTTGAAAATTGAAAAATGTACCACTAATGTCTGTCATTCCACCATAGCCATTAACAGAGGAAAGCGTTGTTCCCTGCATAGCCCCTATGATAGAATCTGCATCCGTATCCGAATAAGAAGAATCTATGCTGTAATATACTGCGCCATTTGAAACTGTTCCGTATGAATTAGAAAACAAGTCATTCCATTGTGCTTCCCCGGTATGTTGGTCGATGCTGACATTTACTCGTCCAAGTCCCATCATTGCACCACCTGAAATTTCCAGATCTCTGAAAACGGGAATTACATATTCTAATATAACCGCCCCAAGCGTAAATGAAAACTTAGCAGAAACAGTGGGGCGAAAACTCCCTTCGTACGCTACAATCTTATCGCCATCAGTCGCCAAAGGAGACGAATTTTCTTGAATCCCAGTTGAATCATTGGTCTCTTGGTAAAAATAAACATCCATTATATTACTAATTCTGGATGAGCCGATACCGGCGTAACCGCCGAGGCGCCAACGCCCCGCGATATGTGTAAATCCTTCTCCACCATGAACGATAAATGGATTATCAAAATTATTTGTGTTTAATCCCAACGCTGACATCATATCAGAGCCCGGAATTGAATCCAAAGAAATATACATTGGGCTGTAGCCAATTCCTCCACCGTAATAGTCCTGAATAGGGTATAAATCGCTTTGGGCGTTTAAAGATAGCGGAATTAAGTGTAATATGAAAAATATTCGTTTCAGCATTTTTCTGTGTAATACATTATTAAATTTATATTTGCAGATGTCAATTTAAGAAGGGAAATATTGCGGCAAATTTAGACAATTCTACGGGTAAAACAGGCCCTTTTCCTTGGATTTTTAGAGAGGGGTAAACTATATTCCTTTTCAGTAGAGGTAAGGGAACGTCATTTAAAGGGCCTTTTGGTGCAACTTTAATTTAATCCCTGTCCAATTGTCGATTCGAGGTAATACAAAACGGTTAGTAAATGAACCCAAATAGATTGTGTATATACGCAGTTTTTCTGCATGTAGGGCTCCACGCAGGATCTATGAATATTAGCGGTCCCTTTGATCTCAATAACAATACTCTAGATGAAGTTCTTTTATTTTCTGAAAATCATCTCCGTTATGTTGAGATTCAACTTGACAGTTCACATGTATTAATGTGGGAAAGCAATCCTGAAAATTATACAATTAAAGATGCCATTCTGTATGATATTAATAATGACGGTAAAACAGAATTAATCATTTTAGCAGACTACTTACCGGGAAAGCGGATTAATGGGAGCAAGTGGTTGCATCTATTTTCCTGGTCAGATTCTCTTTTTATTCCACAAACAATTGAAATAGATAATGGTGAATTATTGCACCCCAACCATTTCGACGTTGATGATCAGTCCGGAATTTTATCGATAGCCGTTGGCAGTCCTTATAGAGCGGCCGTACTATTAGAGGTTGACAGCGAAGAGCAAGGTTTGGTTGGGAACACTGTGAATATTGAATTACCGAATATGCTGCACAATGGTTTCGGTCCTGTTTTTTCCAGCTTCATGAATTTGAATGGCGAAGCGCACTTGGCAGTATTTAGCTTGGAAAAAGATACTTTGAAAACAACGCTATTTAGGGCGGATGAAAAGGCTGTGATCGTAACAGAAAACGCATTACATCTTAATAGCGCACTCATATTGTTAGGTTCTGCAATCCAAAAAACAGATTTGGATAACGATCAACGCGAAGAACTTCAGTTACCTTTTGAAAGTGGCGAAGTTTTAACATTGGAATTCGTTGACAGTGCATTGGTATTGTCCGAAAGTCCTTTTAATCGACAAAACCTTTTTAATCTTCCGGATAGCGCAGATAGTGAATCAATAAATCAACTTCTGTCAAATAGAATAGAAGTGGGTTTGGATGTTTTGGATAATGAACCATATCCAGATTTTGTAATTGCTATTATTCCTAACGATACATTAAGATTGGGAGATACGCTCAATTATAAAGCAGCCATGGACACATCTACAGGATTTTATAGTTTTCATTGGTTATCAAAACCTCCGGCAAACGCCTATTTTAATCCCAGTTCAGGATCGATTTCATGGATACCCAGAAGAGAAAATATTGGCGTTCATGAATTCAAATTTTATACAGAACAATGGTTAAATGATGAATTGGTATCAGATGAAGATGAACTGGGTGATCGACATAGAATTTTGCCTGTTTTGGAAGAGTCGGAACAGTCCTATGCTGTCATTGTGGTTGATACAACAAAACCTCCCATTATTTATGCCCCACCGCCTTATGAACCTTATAGTGTTATGGTACACACACCCAACAAAACAGCTGGGACCGAACGTTTTCTTTTTGATGGCGTACCTCCTTTTAGCGTAATGGTTGATGAAATAAATATTCCTAAATATCCATCTTTCTCCCATTCAATATTTGCGAATCTTGGTAGAGTCAATGTTGACAAGCATGTGGATTTTTCTTATACATCAAACAAAGACAGCAGCGACAACATGATGACTCTAACATTAAGTCATAAATTGACTGAAAATGTAATATATGCGAAAATTGAACCATTTTTAGATTCGCTGAATACAACAGCGAACTTGAATCCTTCAAACTGGCGCGCGAATCTGCAGCATTATCCCATATATGAATTTGAAGGATTTCCTGAATCCATGCGCTTGGATGATAACGAAAAAGGAATTTCATTATACACACGTGAAGCGGAACTAAAAATCAAAAATAATTCTTATATTTCTGTATTAACCCCGTTATTAGACAACAGGCATAGTCTATCAATCTACATGAAAGCAATAGAATTATGGAATATTACAGGAGATGTAAAAATAGACAGTCTTGGGAATAAAACAGTTAACACCACAATTAAGTTTTCAGGTGAATTTTCTCTTTATAGTATAAATGCGGAAATGTATACGGATGAAGAGATTGCCATGCGGTCAAAAGAAATGAAATTTAAAATTCTAGAGTTTATGGGTGTAGACAGCGTTGTTGTAGATTCTGTCGGTACAAATATACGATGAAGAGACTCTCCACAATCATTTTGCTGATAATTAGCGTTGTTTTCAGCAAAGACCTTCAGATTATTCATATGGAAGGAACGTTTGATCTTGATCAAGACGGCCTTTATGAATTTGCTGCGATTGAAGTTGGGCAAGATAACGGTCATTCTGTTTCCATGATCCGTTACTATGAAATTGATGGCGATGGTTATCAGCAATTGAATTGGGAACTGGCTGCGCCGGACGGCTTGCTGGGTAATTTTGTGAATTTAAAATTGGGTGATTTGGACGGAGATGGGAACCCTGAACTAATCACAATTATGAACCTCACAGATGAAAACGAGGAACGCATTTTACATCCCATCGTGTATCACTATCCCTGGGATGGTGAAGGCTTCAGCGAAACTCCGGCGAGTACCTTGAACCTGTCAGAACGCAATACTTTTCTGCGTTGTCACAATTTTGAATTGTTAAACATGGATGGCGACGATGATCAGGAATTGGTTGTTTCTCTGGGCAGTCCCGTTCGCGGATTGGCCATTGTAGATGTAAATGAGGACGGACAACTTTTTATAACCAACCGCTTGGAACCGGAGACTATGCGCTTTGGATCAGGTTTTGTATATGCTGGAGTTGTAGACTGGAACAATGATGGTTTTGATGATATTATCAGTTTCAGTCCTGAAGGAAACGTAATGAAAGCACAACCGTTTTTAAATAAAAACGGTTCATTTATCCAAGGGGAGGAAAACCATATTGCTGTTTCCGGAATGAATGGATTGCTTAATCGAGCAGTCACAATTACGGACTGGGATGCAGATGGATTTTTGGATGTAATTGCTCCCTTTCAAAGCGGTCATTTAATTGCCTTAACATTATCACAGGCCGGAATTGATATAGATAATATTCCCAATGAAGCCGGTCCTCTTTCTGGCGTACAAATTGCTGATTTTGATCATGATACGTACACAGATCTTTTATTAGTGTCCGGTGAAATGAATATGATGACGATTTCTTTTGGTGCAGAGATTCCGGATGAGAAAAATGAAAGTTATTTTACACTTTCTGTTGATACGGTGGATCTTCAGATTTTTTCAGCTTTACCTGTTATGAAACAAGGACAATACACAGGCACATCAATTGCCGCCGGTTGGGACGGGGATGTAACATCCGTTTTTCTAACAGACTTGGGTTTGCCGCCGCCCGTTGATAAGCCAATCGTTCAAGACACATTAATAGACCCCATAGATTTGTTGGATATTTTTCCGGAAATCGAAGGACGGGAGATTGGATCTCTAGCTGCCGGTATTAAGCCGATAAAATCGTTGGGTCAACCGCTACCTAAAGGCGTTTTACCCAGACATGTTCTGCCCGTTGAACAATTATTTGTATATTCAATTCCGGAAGAGGAAGCAAATCAATTTTATAGTTTTCGTTGGCTGTTGCCACCTCCAAAAGGAATGTTTTTTCATTATGAAACACGCTCCATTCAATGGGTTCCAAACGGAACACAACTTGGCGCTTATAAGTTGGCATATCACGTAGAAATGAAAACAGGCGAAATGGTTGAGTTAGAATCTGAAGAAATCGATTCGTTACTCACTTACAAAGTTGTTCCTCATTTAGAGGGCTATGATGAACGTCTCTGGATTTATGTGAATGATTCCCCGGAATTTATTTCTGAACCGATTGTCACTGAATTTGTTGCCAACTCATTGTTTACATATTCTCCCATTATAAACGATTATAATGAAGATGCGAACGTTCAGTTTACTCTGGACGTTTCTCCTGATGGAATGGAAATGGATTCCAGTGGTTCGCTGTATTGGCAAACAGACAGCAGCCATGTAAATATTTATGACGTTCGCATAGTCGCTTCCGATGGATTTGATCGCGCAGCACAGGAGTTTCAACTTTTTGCCCGAGCCGGTGTAAAAATCCTATCTGAAGCGGATTCCATTATTCGAGTGAATGAATTATTTAAATACCAAGTGGATGTGTGGCGCCCGGATTTAGATCAGGAGTTAACGTATAAAATGCTTTATTATCCAGAAGGCATGACCTTATCTGAATCGGGATTAGTTGAATGGACGCCTGCTACAACTCAAATTGACTCTCATAATTTTGCTATTGTTGCAAACCACGGCGTAGCTGCTGATACACAAGAAGTTATTTTATTTGTCAACCATCCGCCGGTTATTGATCGTGCGCCGCCGCCCATAAATAAGGTTAATTTGGGTTATGTGTGGGATTTCCAATTGGAAGTTACTGATCCAAACACCAATGATGAACTCACCTATACGGTTGTGGAAATGCCCAATGGTATGCGCATGGATCCTTTTACCGGGCGTTTGCGTTGGGAACCCACTCGAGATGAAATGGACTTTGGTCATTTGAAAGTTGAAGTGGATGACGGCAAAGATGTCCGGACAGTTGAAGCAGATTTTTTCATTAATTCTCCAATTAAACTGGTATCGATTCCGGTCATGCAGGCAACTGTTGGGCAGCAGTATAAATATAAAATTATGACAACGGATTTGAATAAAGGTTCTCTTTTACCTTTTGATCATGTTGTAAAACTGGTAGACACAGAAAAAGCACGAGTGTATGCAGTCAATATTGCCGATGATATTTACCGTGAAAATGTGGATCGCTATATCGGCGACTGGAATGCAGCTGAAGTTATATTTCTTACCAGCCAGGGAGACATGGAATCGGAGGAATTCAGCCGACTGAATTTGAAGCGCTATGTCCACTCTATCTTTTGGGAAGATGATAGGCTAATGGTAATCATCGAAGAAAAAGACGATCGGTCCGTGAGCGTTAAAGATGTTTTGTGGGAATTTTTTCAGGGTTCAAAAGGTAAACCGCCCAAAGTTATCGTGGAACGCAGGAGCGCTATTCGCTACACATTAGAAGAATTCCCCGACGGCATGGAAGTGGACGAATTTACCGGCACATTACTATGGACACCGGGGAAAGACCAATACGATAATTATACAATTAAATTGGTTGTATCTGATGGATATACCAAAGATGAGCAATCATTTGAACTGTATGTGAACCATCCCGCGACGATTGTTTCCCAAGCACCGAAGGGGGCCCTAGTTGAAGAAATGTATAAATACCAAATACAGGTGGAGGATAAAAACAAAGATGCCGAACTCCATTATGAACTTTTGAAGGGGCCACAAGGAATGCAGATCTCCAATACAGGTAAGATTGTCTGGATTCCTAAGGCATCTCAAGTGAATAAACATTCATTTGCCATGGAAGTTTCGGATGGATATCATAAAGACCATCAAACAGGAAATATATTCGTTAACATTCCCCCCTCCATTATTTCCAAACCAAAACCTGTAGGCTTAACCGGCTATGAATACCGCTATAAAGTAGTAGCAGAAGATCTGAACAACGACCGCGTATCGTTCCGTTCTATTCGATTGCCTAAATATGCGTCTTTTAATAAAAAGACCGGGCTATTTAAATGGCGTCCCAGGAATAATCAGCGCGGTCCTCACGATATAATCATTACCGCCATAGACGCCCGCGGCGCAACAACAACTCATCAATTTCAAATCCATGTATTTGAAAATCCCGATGCCCGCCGATTTGTGAACACCGGCTGGCCTCTTATGCTTACCTTTGTAGGCGTTATGTTCGCTTGGGGTGTGGCACAGTTCTAATCCAAATTGGTTTTTTTAAATACTTTGTAAAAGTCCTGCAGACATTCTTGTCCTGCATTTATTTTGCGTTTAATAAATCTTGTTCTAATAAGAAAAACCGCAATCAAAATGATTACAGCACATTAACATACTAAATCTATTAACTGCTCTTCGTCTTTTGTATTAAGCAAAACACCCACTGGCAAAGCATAAACTGGCAAGTCTTTTAGATCCTCTAGTTTTGCCAGGTCTTTTTCTGTTGTAATGATTGCTTGAGCCTCAGCCGCTAAAAACACTTCGCGAATGACTTCCAAATCTATGACTGAATAATCCACATGGTCATCGTGACGGAAATGATGTACATAATCTAACCCTGCTTCTTCCAATATAACTTCAAAACTATCCGGATCGCCCACCCCGGACACGGCAACTACAGGGCCATTGAAATCGCTTACAGGTTTTATTGAGTCATCTAATCCTATCAACTGCGTATTTAGCATTAGGTTAGATTCCATGGTAAAGCTGCAATATTTGGATACAGAACTGACTAATTTTTCATCGGGAGGTGTCAAATTAGCTTTGGTGAAAATAACCGCATCTGCACGCTTAATATTTTTCAACGGTTCCCGTAGAAGTCCGTAGGGCAGCAGTTTTGGGCGACGGTGATTACTGTTGATTAAAACAATATCCACATTGCGAAAAACTCGCCTGTGCTGGAAAGCATCATCCATAAGAATCACATCCGAGTTGTATTCATTGCAAATAAATTGCCCACCTCGATAGCGGTTTTCATCCACAACAACAGGAATATCACGCAATTTATTGGCCAACATAAATGGTTCGTCACCGCTACTGTTCAAATCAGATTTAAGTGTCTTTCCATCGCTTACGACATGCGTTCCGGTTGACTTGCGTTTATATCCTCTGCTCAACACAGCCACATTCAGACCCTTGGCTTTTAATGTATTGGCCAAAAATAAAATAAAGGGTGTTTTTCCTGTTCCTCCCACAGAAAGATTTCCAGTACTTACCACTTTGCATGGGAGTTTACGGGAAACAAAAAATCCAATATTATAGAAAAAATTACGCCAGAAAATGAGCAGCCAATAGAAAAACCCAAAGGGCCAAAGAAGCATTCGATATTTTTTTATAGATTGAGGATCAAACTTCGGCACGATTCTTGGCTTCCTCTTCCAATCTGTTTAGTTTATTTTTTAATATGTTTGAACATTCAATAAAATCATCATTTTCAGTAAACTCCAGTGGCTCGCCAATCAGCAAGTGAATATTACCAAATGGTTTGGCCACATAAAACGTGTCCCAGTTTGTAGAGGACCAATATTTAGTTGCAAAACTTCCGGTGGGCAATATTACAGCACCAGTTCGCATGGCAGCTTTTACAGTCCCGGGTTTTAGTTCTTTGGCTGGTCCTTTAGGTCCATCCGGGGTGATAAACACAAGGGAGCCTTTTTTATTTAACACATTTACAATTTTCGTGTAGGCTTCCCGACCACCATCTGAACTCGATCCCCGTATAGGTATATATCCTAATTTTATAGCAATTCGTGAAATGATTTCCGCATCGCCGTGTTTTCCTGCCACACCGTAAGGTTGCTTGTCCGCTACATATAGATATCCGGGTAATAAATTTCCATGCCACGTCGTAAAAATAATAGATTTTCCTTTGGCTCGTAATTTTTCAATTTGTCCATCGCCTTCGATATTCCACCGGTTGGTGCCATAAAGAAACTTCAACGCCCATTTGCCAAGAAACACACCAAGAAAAAAGAGAATTTTTTTCTTCATATTTTAGTCCTTGATAAAATAGCATCAGCTGCACGTTCGTAGGTGCCAGGAATACCTAACGACCTTCTAACTTCTTCATAACCAAAGAGCATATTTTTCCTTTCGGAAGAATTATTAAGTAGTGGTCGAATAGCATTAGCAAGATTTTCCGGCGTCATTTCATTTTGTAAAAATTCTGGAACTATCTCCTTCCCGACAATAAGATTGGTCATAGCTGCAAAGGGAACATGTGACAAATTTTTGGCAAGGAGCCAGCTTCCAGCAGAAAGTTTGTAGCTTACAACGGCTGGAATATCCTGAACTGCAGATTGGAGGGTAGCAGTTCCTGAAGAAGTTAAAACAGCTGTACCATATTCCAGGCAAAGGCTTGTATCGTCGTTTTCTATTTTCCAGTGAGCGGGGATTGATGATAATGAAACGTTAGGTGCTTTGCCGATGATAATTTGAAGATTTTCATCATTAAGTAAAGCAATAGTTTTTACAAATATAGGAAGATGACGATCTATCTCTTGTTGACGGCTACCGGGAAAAAGGACTAGTAATGACTTGTTATTATCCAAACTATGTTTCTGGAAAAATGCTTCCTTGTTTATTGAAGGATTGTGGAATTCTGTAAATGGATGACCTATAAAATGAGCATTTACTCCTCGTTGTTCGAACCATTCCTGCTCAAACGGGAAAATACATAATGCCTGGTCAACACATTTACGAATTGTATTTACACGTTTTTCTTTCCACGCCCAGACTTGAGGCATTATAAAATATGTGATAGGTAATCCCAAAGGATGAATGTTTTTTGCCAAACGCAAGTTAAATCCGGGATAATCAATAAGAATTAAGCGATGGGGTTTTATCTCCTGGGTCTTTTTCAATGTTTTTCCCATTACATTTATCATATAAGGAAGGTGTTTCAACACTTCTGTAAAACCCATCATGGCTAAATCATCCACGTGTTCAAGAATCTCCATTCCGGCTGCTTTCATCTTGTTTCCGCCATGCCCAATAAAAGAAGCATTAGGACTTTTTTCTTTTAGAGCAGAAATCAGGCGAGCACCATGTATGTCCCCGGATTCTTCTCCGGCTACGAGAAAAAAGCGAAGGTTTTGATTGTTCATTATTTATTAATGGCTTTGGAAAAATTAATTATACTAATCCCTGTTTTATTCTTTCCCCTGTAATAGGGGGAAATTATAGAGGGGTTTTTAATAATGATAATATTCATGGATATTATGTTAGATGATTAAACAAACTGTTGACGTAGTGTAATTAAAAGCAAAATTAGGATAATATTTTGCAATGTACGTTTTTCAGTCTTAAGCGTTTTCCCGAAGGACATCGGTGTTCGATTATCGTCACTTTTCCAGGGCGAAAACCTTGGAAACAACTGTGGAACATTTGATTTGTATAATTCATATTCTTCACTAAATAATCCTATTAATGTTTCTTCCTCTAGATCGATAATGAGCGCATATTGAATGATGAAAAATACCCACGTGACAATAAGCATTGCCCAAATATTAGACGCATCTGCCATAAGAACAATTCCAGTGAAAACAAATAAGTTACCGATGTATAATGGATTGCGCACATGAGCGAATGGTCCGGAAGAACAAAGAGCGGGAGCACCTACTTTCATAGTTCTGGTTATACCTCCGGCATATCTCACCGCCCAGAAACGAATTAACTCTCCCACGACTAAACACCCTAAACCATACCAAAGATATGGCAATGCCGGTTCAGAAAAATAAATAATCAATATTGCTAAAGGGATTGGAGTATAACTGCGGTTTTTGAAAAAGAAATTGCGGATGTCCATTAATGTATATCTTCCAGAATCATATTATGAATTTTGATGGCAACATCCAAGGCTTCCCGGCCCGCTTGACCATCAACAATAGGGGTTTGTTCTTTCTTAATGGAAGCAATAAAATTTGAAAGCTCCATTTCCAACGCATCAAACGGATTGATATCCGGTTTTTCATATACAATTTTCTTGTGTTGTCCATAAACTTCCAATGAAGCAGTTTCCAATGCGCCGGAATCCTCATAGTTTTCATCGAGAACGCGATAGATTTCTGTAAGCCCCAAAAGGAAATCAATCGTCACATACATGTCTTTTTGAAACACCTTAATCTTGCGAACTTTATCTCGGGCAATGCGACTTGACGTTATGCTGGCAACAGTACCGTTTTCAAATCGGAGTCGTGCATTTGCAATATCCACAGAATCTGATAAAATGGACACACCGCTGGCGCGAATGTTTTTCACCGGTGAATTGACCAATGATAAAATGATATCAATATCATGGATCATCAAATCCAGAACAACAGGCACATCGGTGCCGCGCACAGTATAAGGAGCCAAACGTTGCACTTCAATATAGTTTGGATTCAGCTCAAAATCTTTCAAGGGTATTAATGCCGGGTTTAAACGTTCGATGTGTCCTACTTGAATCAGTACCTTTGATTCATTAGCCAACTGCAATAGGTGATCTGCTTCAGCAACTGTTTTAGTAATAGGTTTTTCAATAAATACGTGTTTTCCAGCCTTGATACATTGTTCGGCGACCTTGGCATGAGTACGAGTTGGCGTTACAATCGATACTGCATCGCTCCCATTTAATAAATCATCGAACGAATTATATGAATTGCAATTGTATTCAACAGCTATTTCCTTAGCTCGCTCATAATCCACATCATAGATCCCAGAGAAGGATATTGTATTATTATTGGACAAATGTTTTACATGGTGTTGACCTAAATGGCCCACACCTACAACGCCGATTTTGGGGAGATTGTTTTTCATATTTATTAAAGAAATTACATTGTTTATTGTACAGTTAACCAATTTTATACAGGTTTCTAAACCGCTGGTATGTTCGGAATACCATCGTTAATCAATTCACCAATTTTCCCTTGCTTTTCCTTCAGAAAACATCCAATTTTCATCTATCATTCGAGGTAAGACAATCTAAATGAACCGAGATAAAAGCATTTTCCATGGCGTCTAACGTTAAAACGGGTATTGGTTTCATAATTCCATTCGGAGCCCTTATTGGGTTTGTTCTGTCCATTATTGCAGAAAATTTTGTACTGGGAATTTTCTTTGCCGTAGCCGGTATTTTGATCTGGCTTCTTTATCTGGCAGTTATGGAGACAGCAGCGCCAGACACTATGGGTAATTTTATTATTCTCTTTGGCGTTTTGTTAGCCTTAGCTGTTTTTATGAATTTCGGCTGGGAGCAAAATATTTGGGGTGGAATAGAATTTAAAGCTGAAGGATCTGTCATGGCTCTTTTGGTTCTTTTCTTTGGCACCTTGAGTGGCGTGCTTTATCGTCAACGCATAGGTGTTAGTGATAAAACTCTCACCGCCAAGGAACAAGAATTAGTGGATAAAGCATTGCAAGGGGACGATGATCCTCGAGTCATTGTGGTCAAGCAGGAAGTAGAATCAGACGACAACAATGATGAGGAAGACGACGATGAATATGAAGAATATGATTATGCCTATCCTTATTATTTTGATGAGAATGACGACTACGAATATGAATTTGACGACGATGAAGACTAAACATCATCGATATAAATAACGAATTGCGAAAGGGCTGATTTTCAGCTCTTTTTTATTTCTGATCAGCTCCTGTCATAGCCAGAACAATATTAGTACTACCAATAAAAGCCTTATGTTGGGCCAATGTTGCTTTTATATAATAATATAGAGTAAACCAGTAAAGAATGTGAAACCACCATTCACTTACTTTATTCAGAAAAAATGCACCATCTAAAATAACTGTCGCCATAAACAGCATGGTCACCATCATAGTAGGCGGATAAAGTTTGTGCTTTATCCCTAAAATACCTTTATAAAATTTATCTCCGATCTCGGGATGGGCTTGGGTGTATTCTTTAATGTTGACACCTGTTCCCACGAAAAAGAATATGACCAGAGTTTGAGTTGCGATGAAGATAATACTCACCAATAAATCTAATGTTACATGTGTTGTTGGCCAAATATTCATATAGTGATTTAGCCCAACAAATACTAGACCGACCCCGGACAGGCCAACCAAAATATATGACAATATCATAAAGAAAAACATTGGACTGATTGACTGATTGGATGATGACCGTGCCTGTCGGTCGGCAGGGAAGAATGTATGGTGGTAGAGAATAAAATCATGATGAAAATTAAAGCTTTGTTTCAATCAAACATACAATCACTTTTTCTACACATTGAAATGGAAATATATACAATCACCATCAGCTACTAGATACTCTTTACCTTGAAGTTTTGCCAACCCTGCATCTTTCACTGCTTTTTCTGATCCCAGCCGTATCAAGTCATTGTATTTGATTACTTCGGCTTTGATGAAGCCACGCTGAAAGTCGGTATGAATTTCAGCAGCAGCTTCCGGCGCAGTGGCGTCTTGTTTGATGGTCCAGGCTCTGACTTCAACATCGCCCCCAGTAAAAAATGTTTCCAGTTCCAGCAGACGAAATCCAACGTGAATGAGTTTATGCAGTCCCGGCTCCGAAAGATTGAATTCTTCCAAAAACATCGCTTTTTCATTATCAGGTAAAATAGCAATTTCCTGTTCCAGTTTTCCGCAAAGGCGAATAGCTAAGTTCCCTTCTTTTTCAGCGAATTCTACAAGTTGCTGTTCCAATTTGCCCCGTTTATCATGTGTAATTTCAGCTTCATCAACATTTGCTACATATAAAATGGGTTTGCGTGTAAGTAAATGTAATGATCGAACGATGGCTATTTCTTCTTCATCAGCTTTGAATGTCCGAGCTCGATGACCAGCATTACAATGTCCCAAAAGACGCTTGATAACATCAAATTCCTTGTGTTCTTTTTTAACACCCGATTTTAATCCTTTTTCAGCTTTTGAATAACGTCTTTCCAGTGTTTCCAAATCCGCCAAAAGAAGCTCCGTTTCAATAAGTTCAGCATCACGAACTGGATCCACCCCTCCTTCAACGTGCGTTACATTGTTATCATCAAAACAACGCACCACATGAATGATAGCTGCAACCTGTCGAATCTGTCCCAGAAATTGATTTCCTAAACCTTCGCCCTTACTGGCACCTCGAACCAATCCAGCAATGTCAGTAAATTCTACAGTAGCCGGAGTCACTTTCTCAGGCTTAAATATTTCAGCTAATTTATCCAGCCGAGGATCGGGAAGTTCCACGATACCCACATGGGGATCAATCGTACAAAAGGGATAATTTTCCGCAGGAACGGACGAAGCTGTCAAAGCGTTAAAAATGGTAGACTTGCCTACATTGGGCAAGCCCACAATACCGCAGCGTAAGGCCATATTATTTGAATACAGTTATTTAAAAAGGATCGAGAGCGGGATCCATACCGGTATCCCATACAAGTTTTTCAAATAAACCAACCTGAAGATCTTTGGCAAAATAAATGGTTTTATCTTTTACCTGTAATACCGCATCTCCCCAAGCCATAAACATTGGACGAGTGATGAATTTTCGAATATCAACCTGATAGGTTATTTTATCATGGTAAGGCCTAACCTGCCCTTTAAACTTTACTTCTTTTACACCTAAAGCTCGTCCGCGCCCCTTCCCACCAGCCCAAGAAAGGAAAAACCCAACCAACTGCCAAAAACCGTCTAATCCCAAACAGCCGGGCATAACCGGATCATTTACAAAATGACAATCAAAAAACCAATGCCCCGGATCTATATCCAATTCTGCCTTAATAAATCCATTGTTGTATTTGCCGCCGGAATCTGAAATTTCCAAAATGCGATCCATCATCAGCATGGGCGGTGTAGGTAATTTCCCATTAGCTTTACCGAACATTTTACCAGAACCAATATCAAGTAAATCCTGTTTTGTAAATGAAGACTTTTTATCCATTATTTTATCCTTTATAAGCAAAGAAGTTAAACATAATGCCTGTTTGCCCATTAATTCTTTTGTGTTCTTGGTTTGGCTTTGCTCTAGTCTTTCCTAAATTCCCACTTTAATTCTCGGAGAAAATTATGTCTGAATGGGTATTATTACTTGGTGGTTCAACTGGCCACGGCGCCGCAACAGCTAAACGATTAGCCAAAGATGGCTATGGTGTAATCGCATTTCACTTTGACCGCGGTGAAGCGAAAAAAATTGCGGGTGAAACCATTGAGGAAGTAAACAAAATAACAAACGGCAATTGTCATTATTTTAACACCAATGCAGCTGCACTGGAAACCATGGATAAGTATATACCGCAGATTGCAGACATAACCGAAGGACAACCCTTGAAGTTGATGCTGCACTCCATTGCCTTTGGAACAACCACAAACTTTTTCGGGGAAAAACCTGTCAACCAAAAACAAATGGATATGACTGTACATGTTATGGGGAATTCGCTATTGTATTGGACCCAAAAATTATATGAAGCAAAACTTCTGGCCAAAGGATCACGCATTCTGGGGCTCACCAGCGAAGGAAATTATGTAGCCATGGAAGGATATGGTCCGGTGAGTGTAGCCAAGGTAGCCATGGAAGCCATTATTCGCCAGATTGGTTGGGAACTTGGACAGTTTGGAATTACAGCGAATTCAGTTCAAGCAGGAGTTACACCAACTCGGGCATTAACAAAAATTACTGATAATTGGGAAGCGTGGGTGGAAAACACCAAAAAGCGTAATCCCATGCGTCGTACAACCACACCAGAAGATGTAGCCAATACAATTTCTTTATTACTCCGCCCTGGAGCAGACTTTATAAATTGTTCTATTATATATTGTGATGGCGGCGAAAGTCGATCGGGGTCTTTTTAAAACCGAAATAGATTAGATAATAATCAGGATCCTGTTTCCTGCAAGTCAACACGCTTTCTTAACAGTGTGACTATATCGTAATGTTCTCGGGTGGGTAATAGTTCAAAGCTTGTTTCGGCTTCTTTGAGAGCATAATCCCACCAATCTTTTTTTGTATACATAAGCGCTAACCGGTAATGTGCATCGGCCAGCAATTCATAATCACCCCTGCTTAACGCTTTAACGTCTGCAGGTAAAAGCCGTGTCACTTCACGATATTCTAAAATTGCCTCATCAATAAGTCCCTTTTGAGAATACCATTGCGCCAGTTGTAAATGGCGTTGAGGATCATCTTTACAGCCGGTTAATGCCAATACAGCAAGAAGAGGTAATAATATGTTTTTCAGGTGTTTAATCATCCTCGGAATCCGTATAGAATTTCATTGCATACCGTCAGTAAAACAAGAGAAAAGTTTGTTATTTACTCACAAATAACTTACTAATCACTAGTTTTCAATACACCACCCCACCAATTAATCAGATGTTTTGTGGGGATGAAGGTGAGGTTCTTTAACCCGGAATATTAATTGTAGCAGACCAATAATAATTAGCCCCCCCAACACCATGAATAAATTGCGAGTTCCAATGATTGGATTCAAAACACTTGCTCCTACAATCATTAATAAAACAAAAGGAGCCAAAAATGTATCAATAAGCGCCATATATGTTTTACTATCCCGCAATTCTGCAAATTCGTAAACCATATTCATAGCGGAGGGCATGAACCCTCCCTGCCCCAATCCCAATGAAAGGAAAATGGCATATACATGAAGCATTGATGTGGCAAAAACAGTAAAAGCAATCGCCATCAGATAACCACAAAAAGAAAGTGTGATAGCCAATTTATGTCCCCAACGATCACCAATTTTGCCGGAGATTATACTACCAACGCCGAATGTAATAACTTGTAATACAACAAAAACGCCTGCTTCACTGATATTAAAACCAAACAACTCTTGAGCATAAACCGCATATAAACTCATGGCGGGAAAGTGAGCAGTAATAAAAATTCTGCTGTATAAATAGCGTTTAAAATTTTCATGTGTTCGTATAATCCCTTTTGTGTCTCGCCAAAATTCAGTTAGTGATTTATGGGACGTTTTGTCTGATTTCTTATCCACATTATAGAACACATAAGCAAAAATCCCCAACCCTAAAGAGATTCCCATAATAATAAATCCCCAACCAAAATTTTTTGGAAAAGGGACTGAACTGTCTAGCAAAAATTTAACAATAATACCGCCAACAAAACCGCCGATGCTATTAAATGCAAATGAAATACCCAAATAATGACCCCTGGATTTTCGAGGAAAAACATGGGAAAGAAAATCTGCCCAAATGGGAATAATGAATCCCAAAGCTAAACAATAAATTATAAAACAGGCATAATAATACATCCAGGCATTGGGTCCGGTTGGCGCTAGGAAAGCAAACAAAAAACCTGCAAAAAATATAGGAGGTAACACAACACTATGACTCCAAAAAACAGCCTTTTTAATATTGCGAATATTGCGTCCCAAAACTGCAGAAAATAACATGGGAAGTGCTATCAGTATGCTAAACAAACCGGCAACGGAAATTATTACAGCATCGGGAGCACCAAGTTTTTTTAAAAATAAAGGTATAATGGCATAGGTAGTATGAAAGGCAATCCCAAACCCCCAGCTAAACTCATGAATACAATTTAAAAATAAATTACGAGAAAGATTATTTTGCGTCAGTTCAACCATGACTATTTTGTCGCTCCTGCGTCAATAATACAATTGCGATCAGCAGGATAATCGCGCCGGCTGCCTGGGTCGGCGACATGGTTCTGCCTCGAATAAACCAATCAAAGCAAATAGCAGAAAATGGCCAGAATAATTCATAAATAGTTGTATGCGATGCGGGTAAATGGTTCAATCCGTAATAATATATGAAAAGAGCAACGGCACCGGTGGAAATTACAATTGTTGATAAAACTATCCATTGAGAGGAATTTAATGACACAATTTCAGAGGAATTCCCCATGCCAATCAGTACAATTCCGGCTAATAAAGCTGTTATAGTAAGCCTCAAAGATGTTACTAACTGAAAGGGTAATTTGTTCAACGCATGTTTTCCCAAGACAGTTGAACTTCCCCAACTGAAAGCAGCCAACAGGGCAAGTAAAGATGCAATCATGGTTTTATCATCCCAGTCAGCCATGGGTTTGTTTCCAAATGTGACTAAGTAGCCACCAATCAACGCAGTAACCGCCAGTAATAAAAAGCGATTAGACAGTTTTTCTTTTAATATTACTGCTGCGAGTATAATAGCAAAAATGGGTTGAAATTTTTGGAGCAATACAACAACAGAAAGATCAATATAGTTAATGTAACTCAATGCCTTTGTGTAAAAAAATGTACCTAAAATTCCGCCGCAGATACTGATCCACATTATTGATCCCCAACCTCGCTGGTCTAATTTTTTTATGTTTTTCCAACCTTTGATGAGAAAGGGTAAAAACAGGATAGTTCCTAAAGTATGTTCCAGAGTAATAATTAAAAATGAAGAAACACTGAATAATTGCTGGCGCAGTAAACCGTCAAGGCTCCATAAAAAAGCGGCTGCTATGACAGCAATGGGTGGAAGGTATTTTTTCACGGACGGGAAATTACAGAAAGGGTATATCTAAAAATAATAAATAAGTATTAAGCAGAACCGCCCAGTCCGGAAAATTCAGACATATCTATACCAAAAGATTTGGTTGCCATATCCCACATAAATTTTTCTTCTGTATTGAAAATAAATTCAAGGTTTGTATGCTGCAAAAGCCAGTCACCATTTTCAATTTCTGCTTCTAATTGATACTGCGCCCAACCGGCGTGTCCCAGCAAAAGTTTAGAATGTTTAGGCCCCTTCTTTTCAGCTATTTCCTGAATAATGGCTTTGTTACTGGTTAAAGAAAAATTATCCCCGATTACTATAGTCCCCTCTGTCTTATAATCTGCTGAATGTAATACAATCCCCCGCTCCACGAGAATCGGACCACCAAAATAAACATCCGGGACTAATTTCAAAATATCGTCATCTTCAGGAAAAAAGTCAGAAAATAAATCCTGAAGTTCCGGGGTTTCAAAAGGTTTATTGACAATAAAACCCAAAGCCCCATCTTTATTATGTTCACAAATAAACACAACTGCACGCCCAAAATAAGGATCCTGCATATGGGGCATTGAAATAATGATTTGATTTTTTAGTGACGACATAGTTTAAATGTAACGTTTTTGCGATATTGAAACAAGATAGTTAATGGTTGGGTATAATTAGTAGAGAAGGTCAACCGATCACAGTTCATCACTAATCAGTAAGTCAGTAGGATAAAAGTAAATGGTTTTATGAAAACGGTTGAATAATACGTAAATTCTTGGCTGTCATTTCAAAATGACAAAAACGATATTATGAAGCAAGATAAAATCATCATAAAGGGTGCCCGTCAACATAATCTTAAGAATATTGACTTGGAGATTCCACGTAATAAGTTAGTGGTCATTACCGGTCTGTCCGGATCCGGAAAATCCTCCTTGGCGTTTGATACTATTTATGCGGAAGGACAGCGTCGCTACGTGGAATCTCTTTCATCATACGCTCGGCAATTCTTGGGCCTCATGGAAAAACCAGATATGGATACAATTGAAGGATTATCACCTGCAATCTCCATCGAACAAAAAGCTTCAGCACGTAATCCAAGATCCACAGTAGGAACTGTTACAGAAATCCACGATTATTTACGCCTGCTTTATGCTCATATTGGCAAGCCCCATTGCTGGATATGCAGCCGCCCTATTCAAAAACAAACAGTTCAGCAGATTGTTGATACCATTTGCAAATTTAAAATTGGAACCAAGTTTTTTGTACTGGCTCCGGTTGTTCGTGGACGCAAAGGTTTGCACAAAGGCGTATTTGAAGAAATTAAAAAAGAAGGATTTCTCCGCGCCCGAGTCGATGGAAAAGTGTATGGTATCGATGACAAGATATCTTTGGGAAAAAACAAGAAACATACTATCGAAGTGGTGGTAGATAGGCTCATTATTGAAGGAGATTACAGAGAGCGTTTAACCGAATCCATAGAACTTGCCCTAAAGATTGGTTCTGGGTTAGTCATCATTCATGAATTGCCCAAAACTGATCATCTATTTAGTGAGCATTTTGCCTGCCCACACTGTGAAGTATCATTGGAAGAATTATCTCCAAGGATGTTTTCCTTTAACTCTCCTTTTGGTGCCTGTCCTCATTGTGACGGTTTGGGTTCCCATATGGAAATTGACCCGGAACTTGTTGTTCCGGACAAAACCAAGTCCATTATTCAAGGAGCTGTGGCCCCCTTGGGCGAACAGCCCCGGGGAAATTGGTACGGCAGTATTTTAAAAAGCCTGGCCAACCACTACGATTTCAGGTTTACCACACCATGGATGAAATTAGAAAAAAAAGTTCGTGAAATGCTCTTGTACGGCTCCGGATCAAAACAAATGAGAATGACCTATTCTTCCAAGCGCTGGACAGGAACGTATACTGGCGGTTGGGAAGGAGCAATCCCGAATTTAATGCGCCGTTACAAACAGACAAAATCAGGTCATATACAAAATTGGATTGAACAATTTATGAGCATGCGCCCTTGTCCGGAATGCAATGGTGCTCGCTTACGTATTGAAAGCCGTTCCGTGTTTATCAATGAAAAGAGTTTGGGGGACATAGCTTCACTGTCCATTAAAGGCGCTCTGCACTTTTTTGAAAAAATTAAACTCACAAAAACGGAAACACAAATCGCTGAACAAATACTGAAAGAAGTCAAAAACAGATTGGGTTTTTTAGTCAATGTAGGATTGAACTACCTTACTCTTGATCGTTCTGCTACGACCCTGTCCGGCGGGGAATCACAACGTATCCGATTAGCCACGCAGATAGGCTCTCAGCTTGTAGGAGTTTTATATATTTTGGATGAACCGTCCATTGGGCTCCACCCTAGAGACAATGCTCGTCTATTAAATACACTGCAAACGTTACGTAATCTTGGAAACACTATCCTTGTTGTTGAGCATGATAGAGAAACAATGGAATCGGCAGATCAAGTCGTCGATTTGGGTCCAGGTGCCGGGGAACATGGTGGCGAAGTTATTTATTCAGGTTCACCAAAACAGCTATTGAAATGCAGAGATTCCATAACAGGATTATATTTATCCGGACGACGCAAAATTCCTATTCCAAAAATCCGCCGAAACGGAAACGGCAAACTTCTGATGTTAAAAGGTACCAGAGGAAATAATTTGAAAAAATTGGATGTTGACTTTCCTCTGGGGAAAATGGTAGTCGTTACGGGTGTCTCCGGCAGCGGAAAAAGTACACTGGTGAATGAAACACTATATCCAATTTTACATAAAGAACTGAATAATGCCCGAGCATATCCACTGCCTTATGATATAGTGAGCGGTTTGAAATATTTGGATAAAGTTGTGGATATTGATCAAAAACCCATCGGTCGCACTCCCCGCTCAAATCCGGCAACCTATACAGGTGTATTTACGTTTATCCGTGACCTGTTTGCACAATTGCCGGAATCCAAAATCCGCGGTTATAAACCGGGGCGATTTTCATTCAACGTTAAAGGCGGTCGATGTGAATCCTGCGAAGGTGATGGTATAATAAAGATTGAAATGAATTTTCTCCCCGATGTATACGTTACCTGTGAAGTGTGCAAAGGAGCGCGCTATAACAGGGAAACGTTGGAGATTATGTATAAAGGAAAAACGATTGCTGATGTTTTAAGCATGTCGGTAGAAGAAGCGCTTACTTTTTTTGAAAATATTCCCTCCGTAAAGAAAAAATTATCTACTTTATTTGAGGTGGGACTTGGTTATATACGTTTGGGACAGCAAGCGACAACTTTATCCGGAGGTGAAGCCCAACGTGTAAAATTGGCCACAGAACTTTCCCGGGTCAGCAGGGATCGCACCTTATATATATTGGACGAACCCACAACTGGCTTGCATTTTGAAGATGTAAAAATGCTTTTGGCCGTGTTGCAGCGATTGATTGAAAAAGGCAACACAGTAATTGTTATTGAACATAATATGGACGTCATTAAATCTGCAGATTGGATTATTGATCTAGGACCGGAAGGCGGCGATGAAGGAGGAGAATTGATTTTTGCCGGAACACCGGAAGATTTGAGCAAGGAAAAATCCTCTTATACCGGCACATTTTTAAAAACAACTTTGAATGGGAAAGGCTAGACGTTAGATATTAAAAGTGATAGTGGAATTATGGAATATATGAGATTGAACATGGAAGATGTAAAAAAAGTTGGCAATCAACCAATTATATTTTCAATTCCCCAATACCTAAAAAAATGAATTAAGACATGAAATCACCTACTGAATTAAAACAATATTTCCCCTATTGGGAAGTCACCAAAGACCTTATTGATCAATGCATAGATATTATGCTGAACCTGAGCCAGAGCGGGCACCCCGGCGGCTCTCGTTCCAAGGTACACGGCATGGTTGCCACATTACTGTCTGGCGCTATGCGTTGGGATATCCGTGAAGCAGGTAAACGCTTTGCAGATCGCTATGTACTGGTGGCCGGTCATGCAAACCCGGTTGTTTATGCAACTCTTGCTGTGTTGAATGAGGCTATGCGCATTAAGTATAATCAAACAGGTGATAAAAAATATCAGCATTTTAAAGGAGAAAAGTACCAACTTGTTTGGGAAGATCTGTTTACACTGCGCCGTAACGGCGGTTTGCCGGGCCATGCAGAGATGGAAGGCAAAACACTCTTTTTTAAATTTAATACGGGCCCCAGCGGACACGGCTCGCCTGCAGCAGCAGGAGAAGCATTGGCATTAAAGTTGGCAAAAGCACCGGAAGTAAAGGTATTTGCTTTTGAAGGAGAAGGTGGTTTTACCGCTGGCGCTACCCACGAAACGATCAATTCAGCCTGGGGATTGGGATTAGGCAATTTGGTGTATTTTCTGGATTGGAATGATTTTGGAATTGATGCGAGACCGTTTAGCTCTATTATGTACGGTACACCGGAAGATTGGTTTGGCTCCCACGGCTGGCACGTGGAAGGGACCATGGATGGAGAAGATTGGGAATCGCTAACAGAAGCCTATTATAAATTGCTTGTGGAAAAGGCCAAACCCGATCAGCCTAAGGTGCTCTATGCCAGAATGCGCAAAGGACGGGGCTATCATAAATTTGATCACACAAGCCACGGTGCTGCTCATAAACAAAATTCGAAATTGTTCTGGAAGACTAAAAGCGAATTTGCTGAAAAGTATGATATAGAATTTGATCAGTTTGGTGAATCAGCATCCGAAACCTGGGATGAGCAAGTAAAGCAAGCTAAAGCACTTTTTCACACAATCTTTTCTGTCATGGAAAATAACCAGGAATTGATAGACTATTTGACAGATACGTTGGTTGAAATTGGAAACTCGGTACCCAACGAAATCGATAATTGCCATATGAGTGCAAAAAATCCAACCACAGATAAATCTATGTTTAATATAAATACTTTACCGGATGGTCTTTTTGTTCAGCCCGGTGAGAAAGCACCAAACCGAGTGGGCTTTTCTAAATATGCCAGTTACATTAATACGATTGCTGAAAAAGAATATGGCCGGCCGTTAGTGATTGCCATGAGCGCTGACTTGGCTGATTCAACCAACATTTCCGGTTTTGCTAAAGAATGGGATGGGGACGGGAATCATGGTTTTTATAATAAGGATACGAATACGGACAGTCCTTTGATGCCCCAAGGAATTACAGAATTTGCTAACGCCGGCATGATGGCAGGACTGGCAACGGTTAATTTCAGTCCAGATGTATACAAAAACTTCAATGGTTTTTATGGAGCCATGAGCACTTATGGTTCTTTCAGCTATTTGAAATACGGTCCTTTAAGACTGTTCAGCCAGATTGCACAGGATTCAGACTTTAAAGTAGGAAAACTTATTTGGGTCGTTGGGCATTCTGGGCCGGAAACAGCAGAAGACAGTCGCACGCACTTCGGTATTTTTTCTCCAGGCGTAACACAACTTTTTCCTGATGGACACATTGTGAACATTCATCCTTGGGAACACAATGAAGTCGCCCCGTCTTTAGCAGCAGCATTTAGTACGGATATTCCAATTATCGGTTTGCATTTGACTCGCCCTGCTATAACAATTCCCGATCGTAAAGCGCTGGGCATTGCATCATATTTGGATGCGGCAAAAGGCGCTTATATAATTAAGGATTATGATAAGGATAAAGAAAAAGAAGGAGTAGTCATCGTTCGCGGTACCAGCTCCACAAATTCTATTGTAAAATTACTGCCAAGGATCAAGGAAGAAGGGCTTAATGTTAAAATCGTTGCGGCAATATCTTGGGAGCTATTCCAAAGACAAAATGCCGAATACCGCAACAGCATCATTGCTCCAGTAGAATGGCACGATACTATGGTCATAACCAATGGTGCAAGACGATTAATGCAAAAATGGATGGCCAATCAAGAAGTTGAAAAGTATTCACTATCATCCGATTGGGATAATCGCTGGAGAACCGGTGGCTCGGTGGACGAAATTGTGGACGAAGCACATTTGTCGCCCCAGTGGATATGGGAAGGAATCACTAAATTTGCTGCTAATCGTAAAGATCGGCTGGATGCAATTCGTGGAGAAATCCCTGCATAGAACTCAAAAATTTGACGACCCCCCCTTCGTTTTTGTACCTTCCGTGGCTCAAATAGCATGATTTACAATCAATACCCTGCGTTTTATGACTGAA